>Ga0325405_1000261_pt1 | contig 50080 bp, 19 predicted proteins | sample PopdelMetagenome_21_FD_205663 | JGI IMG/M metagenome (GOLD analysis project Ga0325405, IMG submission 205663) | Populus deltoides microbial communities from Bellville, Georgia, United States - Xylem-Control-R2 | ecosystem: Host-associated > Plants > Phyllosphere > Stem > Wood/Secondary xylem...
CTACACATTTGAGGCTCATAACAAATCAAGAGTAAAATCATAATCACAAGTTAAATCATAATCATATTATTGAAATCCACCAATGTTCACAGTAAAACCATAACATGGTAGAGTTTTTTTTTTTTTTGGAAATCAGAGCATATGTTATTTAATTATTAAAGTATAAAAATGAATTAAAAAATAAATTAAGATTTAGAGATAATATTTTTGTCTTGTACCCTATTATTTCTGTTATTATTCTTAGATATAGTTGTCAAACCCACCTTGAAAAAGAATTTAGGTTATTGAATTATTGGATAAACTCGGATTAAATTATTTAAAAAAACTTTATTTTATTATTGTTGATCGGACTAGATTTTAATTAAATTTAATTAGATCAATTTAATCCATAAAAACCTACTCTGATCAACTAGGTTTCATAATATCAATATCTTAACTTTTTCAATTAAAAGCTTATAATGAATCCCAAATTTCTAAAGTCAATCACCCAAACCACACCCACTTCAACAACTATCCTCCGAACACACAAAATCATATCCCATTTTCTTGATGCGGTTAGTAGTTATAGGGCCGAACCGAAACATAGAAGCCGACAAAATCGGCGAGGTACTGCTCCTCAAGGGTTCTACGAAGTTAAAGAATGTTCTGGAAGCTAAATATCTCACAATAAAACTAAACCCTAAGTACTCCGCTCTATTCCTCCCTTTCTCTTCTTTTTTCTTTGCCTCCTCTTCTTATCCACATCAACACTCTCCCTCGCAGCCTCAGCACAGTTCTTCTCTTCTTTTTTTGTTGAAACAATAACAGTATAGTAAAATGGCAACATCTAATGCTCTCTCCACAGCTTCCATTCTTTGCTCTCCTAAACAGGTACTGTTCTATACCTTTCCGCTTTACTTTTCTTTCCTGGGCTCTTTTTTTTTGGCAGAAAATTGCTAATTTTCTTATGGGTTTTTTTCTCATTTGTTGATGGGTTCATTTTGGTGTGACTGTGTTTGTAGGGAGGGTTGAGGAGTAAAGGGAATCAGCAACACAAGTCAAAGCTGAATTTTGGGCAATCAACCAGAAGATTCGCGGTGCGAGCAAATGCAAAGGATATTGCTTTTGATCAGGACTCGCGGGCTGCTCTCCAATCCGGCATTGATAAGCTTGCTGATGCTGTTGGGCTTACTCTTGGTCCTAGGGGTAAATTTGTGTACCACTATTACTATATATATAATTCATAGTCATAGTAATGATTAATTTTTGAAGAAAGGCTAACCAAGTAATTGGGGTGTTAGTTAAAATAGATTGTGGACATGGTTTTCTATGCAAAAGCTAAGCCTTTGTTCTTATTAATTTCAACGCATATCTGTGAATACAAGCTATGCTGGTGCTTAGAAATTGACGTGAAATAGTAGATAGAGTCTGGTTGGAATCATGGTGGATCGGTTCATATGCGCAGGAGTTCCAAGTGGGATGGATGCGCTGCCGAGAAACAAAAAGGATAGAAAATAGATTGCAACTGTGTTTGTTGGGTTGTTATGTAGGCAATTCCTTCCGTAAATAGATGGTCACACACTAAAAAGAATCATATATCAATAGTATTTGCAATTTAATGCTGTTGTTGTGGTCGACAGAAGTGCAAAAATAATATCATCTCTTAACAACAATTGACACACTTACACGTAATATATTTTGTAATGCTTGGTAGATCTTTCCAACTCTGCCTATGGCTTAATTAGTACTTTCCTTCTGTTTTTTGCATCTTTATGTTAAGTGAAATCTTATAATTATCATGCAGGGAAATTTAGATATTAAAAAAAGAACACAATACACTGATTGCCTAGTTTCTTTTGTGCATTCCAGGTAGAAATGTTGTCTTAGATGAATTTGGAAGTCCAAAGGTAGTTAATGATGGGGTAACAATTGCGCGAGCTATTGAGCTACCTGATCCCATGGAAAATGCTGGTGCAGCACTCATCAGAGAGGTTAGACCTTTGTTCACATCACTCTTGCCCAATTCAAACTTTAGGTTACTCTTGATCCTGCCATGCCTTTATCTTTGCAACACAATGCTACAGTTGATCTTAAATGACTTGTGATGTTTGGATTTGTGGGCGAAGGTTGCAAGTAAAACTAATGACTCTGCTGGTGATGGAACGACAACTGCATCAGTTCTTGCTCGGGAAATAATCAAATTAGGACTTTTGAGTGTCACATCTGGTGCAAATCCAGTTTCTATTAAAAAGGGAATCGATAAAACTGTGCAAGGCTTGGTAGAAGAGTTAGAGAAGAGGGCCAGACCTGTTAAAGGTCGTGATGACATTAAAGGTATGCACTGCTGCTAGGCCTATTTTGTTGTCATTGTTTCAATTAAGTCTGTACTTGTTTAGTTATTTTTTATCTCTTTGATTAGTGATTTGATTCTTATTCTGCTTCTAGCTGTTGCAACAATTTCTGCTGGAAATGATGAACTCATTGGCACGATGATTGCTGATGCAATTGACAAGGTTGGGCCTGATGGTGTTTTATCAATTGAGTCATCATCTTCCTTTGAGACCACAGTTGAAGTTGAAGAAGGAATGGAGGTATGAATTCCTAACTTTGTCTCAATTTATTAGTTGCAATTATTAGTTTCAAGCAGTTATTTGTTATTCCTAACTCTTAACAATTGGATTCTTGAATGTTATTCTCCTTCATATTTTTTATTGCAGATAGACAGAGGTTATATCTCTCCTCAATTTGTTACAAATCCGGAGAAGTTAATTTGTGAATTTGAGAATGCTAGAGTGCTGGTTACAGATCAAAAGATTTCTGCAATCAAAGACATAATTCCCTTGCTAGAAAAAACTACTCAATTGAGATCTCCTTTGCTTATAATTGCTGAGGATGTAACAGGTGAGGCTTTGGCTACCCTTGTGGTGAACAAACTGCGTGGTATCGTTAATGTTTCCGCTATCAAGGCTCCTGGTTTTGGTGAAAGGAGGAAAGCTATGCTGCAAGACATTGCCATTTTAACAGGTATACTGAATTTTATAGAATGGTTATGTTTTCTTTATTGTTGCTAAACCATACCCACTCATGTTTACTGCTATGCTATGATTGTTCAACTGTTATGTAAATTTGTTATAAGTGGCATGCATCCTTAGAAAAATAATGCAGATGGGGCAAGAACATGGATTTAGATTAGCAACAGTCAGTCCCCAGAAAAATTCACTTGCTGCACTAGTTTTCAAGTTACTAAATTTTGGAGTGCACAAACATGAAAGGACATGTATGTATTGAAAATTGTTTAGAGATTAGTAATTTGAATGCTAGGCAACTGTCATTGTTGACATAGTGATGTTGGACATTTCAGCTTTAAATCTATGGGTCTTAAATTCTCGATGTTTTTCTTCCATATTGGTATGTATGTAAAGTAGGGGATTTTTATGCAATTATTCAATTAGATAGAGTAGCTAGGAGTTGTTGTAGCTTGTACTTTTCACTTGAACTATTTGTGAATTGTTTGTTGGTGCTAATATTGTATCATGTTTCCCTACATTTTAGGAGCTGAGTTCCAAGCCAGCGATCTTGGTTTAAGCATTGAAAACACATCAATTGAGCAGCTTGGTTTGGCCAGGAAGGTTACAATCAGCAAGGATTCCACCACCATCATTGCTGATGCTGCATCAAAGGATGAGTTGCAAGCTAGGATTGCACAGCTGAAAAAAGAGCTGTACGAGACTGATTCTGTGTATGACTCGGAGAAACTGGCTGAAAGAATTGCCAAATTGTCTGGTGGGGTTGCTGTTATCAAAGTGGGTGCTGCAACGGAGACTGAGCTTGAGGATCGCAAACTCCGCATTGAGGATGCCAAGAATGCAACTTTTGCTGCCATAGAAGAAGGAATTGTGCCTGGTGGTGGTGCTGCTTTGGTTCATCTCTCAACCCATGTTCCTGCAATCAAGGAAAAAATTAAAGATGCAGATGAACGGTTAGGTGCTGACATCGTGCAGAAGGTAATAGTTTGTTGTCACTACTCACTAGACATACAAAATAGTGATATTAGGTTTTTAAAAATTCCAAAGTTATATAAATAGAATTAATAGGTCAGAAGGTATTGATGACCAATTTCTTTGCATCTAGGCACTGGTAGCACCCGCATCGTTGATAGCTCAAAATGCTGGAATTGAAGGTGAGGTGGTTGTTGAGAAGCTAAAGGATAGTGAATGGGAGATAGGCTACAATGCCATGACAGACAAGTATGAGAATCTTGTGGAGGCTGGAGTCATTGATCCAGCAAAGGTGACTAGATGTGCTTTGCAGAATTCTGCATCTGTAGCTGGAATGGTCCTGACCACCCAGGCCATTGTTGTAGAAAAGCCCAAGCCTAAGACACCTGCACCTGCCTCTCCTCAAGGTCTTACTGTGTAATCATTAGGAATCTCAGCCCCTGTTAGGATTTCAAAGATGATGAGTGTTTTTCTGGCGGCATATTTTAAGGATCTGTGATAGTTACCGGTGCACCTTGTGTACGGATTGGTTATGTCATTGTTGATAGGTGCACTTGAGATGGTTGTCTCCAGAAGTGTATGGCATGAATTATTGTTTACAGATGCTGCATAAGATAAACTGAAACTCAATGCACTGTAATTTCTTTCTCTGTTGATGCCCTCCTGATAAAAAAAAAAAAGAATTACTCAACCTTTCCCTGGGATTCTCAATGAAAGAAAAGGAGAGAAATAGTGATGTAATTAAATGACTTTTTTCAAAATTCTTCGCCACCAAACCGAGGCAAAACCCTCTTGTTAATCACTCTTTGTTATCGGTTGTTTTGAGCCTCTCTACTCCGGCCCCCTCTCAACTTCTTGTCCCCTAATGGGCCCAAGTTTCTCTTATTTTATCTCTGCCTCGAATAATAGCTCAATCTGTTTTCCTTTGTCTTAATTTCTATTTTTCAAAATTATTTTTAAGTTTTTTTTAAAAAAAAATATTAAATTTAAGTATTTTTTTATAGTTTTGATTTACCGATAATATAAATAAAAATACTAATAATAAAAAGTTCACCTGTTTGATTAAATATGTGTTTTGTAACATGGTATATTATACTTTTTAAAAATAATTTTTAACTAAAAATATATTTAAAAAATAATTTTAATACCAATTTATCAAAATTACTTAAACATATTTTAAAATATTTTTTTAATAGAGGTATGCATATCAATGTTCGAGTAGCCAGTAGTTTTCATACAAGTGGCTCCAAAAATAAATTTATTTCAAATACGCGTTTTTTTTCCTTATTAATTTGTACCCCTCTCTCTCTCTCTCTCTCTCTCTCTCTCTCTCACACACACACACACACACACACACACACACACGAGATACAATTGGGTCTCTAGTCTAGAAGGTCAAGAACCGAAGATGTTGAAGTGTGAACCATAAAACAGGCAAAAACAAATATAAATTATTTGAGCACCGACGGCCGATTAAATGGATGACAATCGACAAGGGAGATTCCGTTTTCATTCATTTTCATTAATAAATTGAAACATAACAAAATTGATTCCACGAAATCTTTTTTTTTGGAAGGTCGGCATTTTACACGATTTTTTTTTCGTACTTAATTGTCCTATGAATATTACTTCTCCTTTTTTAAGTATAGGACTCAAAAACTAGAGGAGATAGAACATACATCTAAAATATTGGAGAGATATTTTTTTTATTGATTTTTTAGATTGGTAATAAAAAAAATTATTAATTTTTCTTAATATAAAAATCCAATATAAGAATATCTTTAAAATTATTGAAAAGAAAACTTAAATTTAAATTGATAAACTCAAATTTAACGGACTCAAAAAATCTCTCGAAAGCCTAAAAACCCATTGTCTCAGACAATATGTCCGGGCTCAATTTTCTTGGGCTCGGTCAAAAGAAGACCCAGCTCCCTTGAGTTCAACTATATTTTGAATTATATTCTCCCTACACCTTTAAGTGCATAAAAATCCTCTAAGGATCCATTATATTTTTATCGATATTAATAGTGTAAGGAATAATGTGTAAAAGTCTTTTAAGAACCTATCATATTTTCATTAATATTAATATAATATTTATCCCTCATTAATGTATATGTCAGAGATATTTTCTCTTATTAAAACTATAAGAATAAAATTATACTTTAACCTCTCATATTCATAAAAAGACAAGAATTGAGACCATAAATTCTTCATACGTCGGGTTCAAAATTTTTAGTTTTTATTGTATATTTATTTTCAAAATCTCTCTCTAAAATATCGTAGTTTTTTTCTCTCGAAAAGATATTTATTTAAGTATCAAAGAGTCCTCAAATTTATTAAAGAAGATTTTTTACAAGTATCAGTCACCGACCACCATAACTTATCAAACACCAAGCATCAGCCACCTCGGTTAGGAAAAATGATCAGATTATCAGAACCAATAGATTAACTAATTATTCAAGATATCAACTTACTTCCAAGATATTTGAATTTTTTAGCATATCATAAAATATAATAAAATAAAAAGATGAGGAGGAATATTTATGAAGGAAAAAGAAGTACGACGTCCTATTAATTATATACATCTAAAAACCTATAGACTTCTCCATATATAATTCAAGAAATTGCCCTTGCATATCTACATCTTCTTATTCCTTTTTCTTTGTTTTTATAAATTGCATAGATACATCTTCATATCAGCGTTATAAATAATTTCACATTGTCAACCAAGTAAAATAAATGGTTTTAATTTTGGGTAAACTTAAAAAAGTCCCTAATATATAGGATAATCCCAATTAGATCCCCAACCTTCTTTTTTTGTCTCAATAAAGTCCTCAACATATCAATAGATTATCAATCAGGTCCTTCGCTAGTTTCAGTTACCAAGACACTTCAAATTGACGCGATTTCTCTCTCCCATTAAAGCCCATGACTTCACTAAATCCTCCTATCATGTGATAAAACGGATTATAAAAAGAAATGTAAATGTTCTATGTTTTTTTAATATTATCTAATCTATTACGTTTTATGATTTTTCATTACAAAAAAAAAAAGGAGAATAATGTGAGTTTTACTTGACTACTTAACAATTTTGTTAACTGAAACCAGGCATCTAATTGAATAAAACATTAGGTTAAGCATCTAACTGATTTTGCCTGTAAAATATTGGGTACTTTTACGAGGTTTGCCCTTAATTACATGCCATGTATATGGATTCCCATAACAATTCTCCCAACCCTATGGATACTAGGGCAAAACATCCAAAATCACTCTAAATAATCCCATAATTTGTATCGTGTGATGATGTGAGGCATTCCATGGTCTGGTTGAATATGACAGATATCCAGACCAGTTTACGTGTACCTCGATTAATTCTCTCACTTCATAATTAGAATAGAAAAATCTTGCTATCCTTGGAAGCTTACAATCCGAATGGATTAGCACAACAGTTTGTGTATTGGATTTTCCTATCTTACATGAAGTTGATGTCAATTAGAGAAGGGTAATTAGCATTTTACATCCTTTTTTGAAAGCTCAGTGTCCTTATACGGTCCCAATCAATCTCCCTGTCTTCATATGGACAAGCATCTACGTATTCGAAATTTTGGTTTAAAAAATCTATGATTTATATATTAAAAAAAAAATCCAAACTTAACTTTTAAAATTTTGTTTTTATGATGCGTTGTATGGAGAAATTTTCTTCCAATTCTCCATGTAAGAATTTCTTAATATCATGTTGCTCTAATTCCAAATCTAACATATCAATCTATGACAATGGAATGAAGATAGAACTATGCCTAACTATAAGAAAAATACTTCAATGACATCGATATTGATACTTTTTTTTTAGGCTCCGCATAAAAAAAATTAGAAAAAAATAAAAGAGAAAATACAAAAAAAATATTGAAAGAAAATAAAAAAAATATATATGAGTAAGAAAAATATACCAAAATGCCTAGGAAATTTTCAACTGCCGAAGGCCTTATTAGCAAATAAAATTTAATTTAAGGAGGAAAAATCAAAATTAAATATTTAAGGACTCATTTGGAATTTATCAAGGTTTAATTAAATTTATTGAGAGCTTAATTGTAAGAAAGATTAATTTTTTTAAATCAATTTAGGCTTTAATTGAAAGATTTAAAGTCTAGGGGTTGAATTGTAATTTTTAAGAGTTAATTTGATTAAATCAGGAGTTTAATTGCATAATTATTGAAGTTTGACAAACAATTAGTAGGATTATCAAATAAATTTTAAAGTCTAGAGGTTTAATTGCATAAATCAAGAGTTTTAATCGATAATACTGCACGCAAATAATCAGCATTGAATCACCGCACACATCTATTTTTCTGATTTTCAATTCCAATACAACTTTTAAATCGAGCATGCAAACCTTATACTCAGTTGTATAAGGTTTAGGCTTTAATTGAAAGATTTAAAATCAATTTAGGCTTTAATTGAAAGATTTAAAGTCTAGGGGTTGAATTGCAATTTTTAAGAGTTAATTTGGTTAAATCAGGAGTTTAATTGCATAATTATTGAAGTTTGACAAACAATTAATAGGATTATCAAATAAATTTTAAAGTCTAGAGGTTTAATTGCATAAATCAAGAGTTTTAATTGATAACACTGCACGCAAATAATCAGCATTGAATCACCGCACACATCTATTTTTCTGATTTTCAATTCCAATACAACTTTTAAATCGAGCATGCAAATCTTATACTCAGTTGTATTGTTGGTATATTTAAATTACACCAACAACCCATTTGTAATTTATTTTTTTGGTTTATATCCAAACCCGAATTTCTATGATATAATATGTATTTTAAATCATTTTATTTAAACAAATCGATTATATTTATTTGTTTAATTTTTCAAATTGGCTAACCAAAAAAATATCTTGAATGATGCTTACACGTTAACCAGCTGACCAAGAAGCCTAGTAGTAAGTAAGAAGCTCCCAAGTTCTATCCCCGTTTACACGGTTTTGCGTCAAGAGTGGTTCCATGTATAAATGCTTTTCTTACTTCGCCATCCTCGAATCTTTTGAAAACTTCATTATGTTGACTTTCGCTTCTTCTTTTAACCGTATATTTATTTTTATGTTTTAAAAATATTTTTAAAAAAATTAAATTTTTTTATTTTTTTCAAATTAATATTTTTATTTTTTTCAAATTATTTTAATGTATTGATGTGAAAAATAATTTTTAAAAAATAAAAAATTATTATTTTAATATATTTTCAAATAAAAAATATTTTAAAAAACAATTACAATACTTCACCTTCCTCGCATCATTTCGAAAACTTCATTATGTTGACTTTGGCTTCTTCTTCTAGAAACAAAATCAGATTATTTTTATGAGAAATGTTTATGATTTTTTAAAATATGCTTACAATCACCTATCAGAATTTTTGCTTTAAGAAAAGGAGCCTGTGGATACTTTTCAATAAAAATAAATAAAATTAAATCTCATATTCAAGGGAAGCTATTCATTATGATAATTTCTTTAATAAAAATTGAAAGTTGGAAATGCAATGATAAATGGAATTTCTCACAGTTTTTTTAGAAATATATTAAAATAATATTTTTATTATTATTTAAAAAAATTACTTTTAATATAAACATATTAAAATGATTCAAAAATATTAAAAAATTAATTTAAAAAAATTCCAATTTTATGAAAAACCGTTTCTTAGAATTCTAACCTCTTTCTAAGTAGAGCAAAAAAAATAAAATAAAAAATAAAAAATCGTGGCCCAAATGAAGTACTTTTGTGCTTGAACTGATGGGCATCAAAAACTATTATTTCCATTTTTTTTAAATTTTTTAGTTTTTCCGTCCAAATGAAAAGAGCAGAACTGGATGGTAATTGACCATTAAAAATTCTTTTATTTTTTCATTTTTTCTTCTAGGACAAAATCTGGTGTTTACATTTTAAAACATATTAAAATAATTTATTTTTTAAAATTTATTTTTAACATTAGTATATTAAAATAATTTTTAAATATTAAATCAATTTAAAAAAAAACCTTAAAATTTTAAAAAAGCACATTTAAACCCAAAAAAAAAATAAAACAGAAAGGTGTTAAGTTCTGTTCAGCGAACATCCATGAGCTATCACCGAGTCCACTGGGCTCACTTTTATTCTAGAGTCGTACCTTTTAATAATGGAAAATAGCATCCATGGAAACAAATTGTTTTAAAATTTCATATATATATATATATCTATAAAAAAATGTTTCTTCAACGTCATTGGATTGAATTGTCACGGCCACTGATTATGCGAGAAATCAGTGTGATTTTTTATTTATTAACATGAATATCCGGGTTAATTTGTGTATATCTCGACTAATTTTACGGGCCTTAAAATTAATGATTATATAAGCATTCAATGTCTATCATATGAGCAACCACAGGACTTAAACCTGAAACCACATGAAATTTTATTTTTTAATTTCAAATTTTTACCATTAAACCACCAAGTATATATTTTTTTTCTTTCTTTATAAGTGAAAGTGGTGGGTCATATATGGATAACAAAATTATTTAATCAAATTTTATATGAGATGAAGACTTGTTCCAGTCAAGTCTTCTCGTAAAACCCTCAAACTCTTGTGGTCAAATCTCCATCGTATGGGTAAAGAAATCATGAAGGGTGGATGACATTCTAAAAAACAATTCATATATATAATATTTGTTAAAAACAATACAGTGATACCTAACCGTTGACAGATTAAAATATTTAATTTTATGATAGCAGAACTTTTTTATTTTTTATTATATATAAAAAAATTTTAAAAAAAGAAATGATTTAAATTCAATTAAAACAAAATGATATGCTAGTATAATTTCACCTTTTCTGATTTTTATTTTTACAGAGAAATATAGCTTTTTTTGTTTTATGTTTTTTATTTAATAAAAAAAATCATAAAAAATATAAAAAATTGGACGACCTGAAACAAGGGCAAGAAAGGCACCCCACTAATTAAAGTCCTTGTACCTTAGCACCATGCTCCATTCTTCACTCGACCTTTTTTACCAAAATATTTGTGTTTTCAACAAATTCTTATAATTTTCACACACACACACACATATATATTCTTTATTTTTTATTTAATTATATTATATCAATAAAAATAACAAAAATCATCAAATAAAATTTAATAAAACAAAATCATTGTGAAGAACCATACACAAACTGAGTTCATAACCTTATTTGAGGTTAACTTAAGTTAAGGGAGTTTAGAAATTTTATTTAGGATTAGGAGGTGTTTCGCGATGTAATTGTATAATGTTTAAAAAAATAAATGAATCGGTTTTTATTTAAAATAATTTTTTTATATATTTTTAAATTGATGTGCTGATATAAAAATAAAATTTAAAAAATAAAAAAATTATTATTTTTATATATTTTTAATTAAAAAATATTTTAAAAAACGAACTTATTATTTCAAACATTTCTCTAATTTAGTGGTATTGAAAGGCGTGTTTAGAAAGGTAAAGGAACCAAAATTGAAAGGGGCACTTGTCAAGGGAACACGTAGAGGAGGTACCGTGTTAATGTTCGATCATTGAAAAGAAAACGACGAACATTGACCTGCAAAAGTTAGCAGGCAACTCGTCTTCTCGATCTGTGTGCCAAAACCGTTTCCTCCTCCTCTGATTATTGATTCCACGTAAATTTTTATTTACGTGTTTGGTTGTCAAAGGGCTAATATTTATAAGTGCATTGTATTTTAAGAAGAAGAAGAAGAAGAAGAAGAAATTACTTAAATTAAAATATAAATATAACTCTATTGAAATAAATATGAATTTTATATTTAAATTATCTTATTTTGGAAAAAAAAAAAACGTTTTGAATTTTTATTTACGTGTTTGGTTGTCAGTGGTTGGCATTATCAGTTTTACTTAAACTTTTAAAATCCTTAATTAAAAGCCTTGCAATATGGCATTGAAATCGTCGTTAACTGAGTGCCCGAGGCACAAAGCATTTAAAGAATCCAGCTCCTTTTGACCCATTCCTAGTCTTTCGTGATGGTTGTACCAAAGACATGAAATTAAGAAACAGTTTGGGGGTTTCAAAAAATTCAAATTTTTTATTTTTGTTAAAATTTAATATGATTTGTATATTTTGGATTGTTTTGATGTGATGATGTTAAAAATAATTTTTAAAAAATAAAAAATACCATTACCATACATTTTGGTATGAAAAATTATTTGAAAAATAACTGCTACCATATTATCAAACATGTCTATATTTTAAAATATTACAATTAAAAATATATTATTTTTTTAATATATCGATTTATTTTTTTCTTAAAAAAAATTTAAAAGTATTTTGTAAGGTAATTTAATAACAACACTAATAAAAATCAAACATTTCTTTGATGTGACGAAATGATTTCAATAAAAGGTGAAGCAAAAAAGTTAAACGAAATATAAATATTTATTAGCTCAATATTTAAAAAATAAATTTGATAAAGATAATTTAAAGAAACAAACATATAGGAAAACATTGTAGTAAAACAAAAATCATATGAGAGAAACACTGTAGTAATTCACAGTATTTTTTTTTAAACTACGAAGCTAAATTCTCAATCAGTTTAATATTTTAAAAAATTAGCAAAGATAATTTTTTTTAAAAAAAAAAAAACAAGAAGAAGTGAGTTTTGGGAAGAAAAAAAAAGGAAACAAAATCTAAGACAAAAAAACAGGGGAAAATAAGAAGAAAAAAAAAAAAACATGGGAAAGCTAACCTTTATCAAGCATATCACCATGATCTGGTACAGAACCAATCTTCACTTTTCAACCACCGTAATAGATATAATATAATAACAACTATGTGGAAAAAACAAAAAGGTTACGTGGGGAACGGGAAAAAAAAAAACAATGGAAAAAAAAAACAAAAGGTTGCGTGGGAAAAGCACTGTTACTTTTCCCACGCGTTTTAGAGTATTTTATTTATTATTTATAATAGATGCTTGTTAATGATTATTTTTAATATTTAAAATTAATTCCCAATTTTTTCTTTATAAAAAAAGTAGACAATATATAAATTCGAGCCTCTTGCTTTTAGACATTTGCTCCTCCAGTTCTTCAAAGTTGTAAATATATCCTTGACATTTCTACACCCAAACGCATTTTTGGAATGATTGTGCATGAAAGTATTGTTTAAACGGACTATTTTACATTTTTCCGATTCAATTTTTTTTTATTTAAATAAACTATTATCGCTTTTATCTTATTTAAATATTTAATTTAATATACCTTTGTTAATAAAACAATTTGACCCAATCAAGAAAGATGAGAATTTTTTTCTTATCACTCTTAAACAATTTCTTAGGTAGTGTTTGATTAGATTCTTTTAACAAGAGTGACGAAAAAATAGTAGAGAAATAATAAAACAAGAGACGAGGGAATATTGTGGTTGGTAAATATATAAGATAAAATGAATATATTTGCCTCCTATAGATAAGATAGAATAAAAAGTGAAAAAAAATTATTTAACTCTTATAATTATTACGCTCAAACTTATATGTTTAAACAAAATAATTAGATATTATATTTTTTCTTATTTAGTTTACATTTAATGTTGAAATTAATAATAATATAATAATACTAATTATAAAGCTCAGACTAACTAACACAACATGACCTAGTCAAAACCCGAATTAATTTGCAATCCAAAGTAAAATATTGAGCAAAAACTTGTTGATTTTTTTTTAAAACAATTCTTTTGGTTAAAACAACCTTGTTTTGATAATTTGTTTTTAAATTTTTAGAGTCAATCCCAATTGATTCTTTTGACTCGAGCCTTACTTTGTGATGAGTTTTAAAATTAAGATAATAACTATTTTTATTTTTATACATCTTAGCTAAATAAGTTTGAATTAAGAGTTTTTTTACCAGGATATTTTAAGAATAAAAATGATAAATATTGTTTTTAAAAACATGTCCCCTTTATACTTTATATTATAAAAATATATAAATTTATTCTAAAATAATCTAAGAAAAAATTTTATTTTTATTTTTATATCATCATTCTTAAACCAAACACATTTGTATCCCTACTGTATACATCTCTTATATCCCAAAATAATAATCAAAACACTGCTACCATAGAGTTTGGCCGAAAGGAGATTTTTTTATTACCACTTTGAACAAATCCCTTTAAACATTGTGTGGACAGCATGTCACGTGAGTTTTTAGGTTTCACAGTTACAAGACGGAGACGCCTCCCTGCCAAGCATCGTCTAGTCAAGGCCGAAGGACCATATATTTCACCGAACTTTTAAGTCGAAAAAACATGAATGTTAGTAAAATCAATAAATACAAAATATTATTCTTTCCATCCCATAACCAAGCAAATTAGAATTTTTCACATAAATTAAATTTTTTTAAAATATCATGCCAATTCATTCATTTTTTTTAATTATATTCACTGTAATAGTTTTTTAAATTAAAAGTAATTAAACAAAAAAAAAACGTGAATAAAATTTAAAAAATAAAGTAATACAATTTAGTATTAGGTTTTTAGGATTCTTAATAATATATATGTATATTTGGACATATAAATTAGGAAAAAATAACTCAATTTATGTGATAGAGAGAGTATTTAGGATCACAAGTCGTTTTCTATGTCCTCCTTTCACGTCGGATAAACCAGTTTGTTGCCCAATCTTCAAGCCATTGAACCCAAAATCACATTGTACCCCTACTATCTATAAATAATTACCGCTCATGACATTCGTGCCGCTTCCACCCTCTCTGTCTCCTTCCATATCAACGTCGGCAAGCATTAAGCTAAACAGCAATGGCAATTTCCTAGTGAACACAGATCCGAATCCGTAATTTAGTGTGTGTTACTATAGATTAAAATTTTTTTTTTTTAATATATTAAAATATTATTATTTTTTAGATATTTTTTATTTTAATATTATCATATTAAAATTATTAAAAAATATTCTTTTTATATCGAAAACACTTCCAAAACGCAACGGAATATGAAACCCAATGCCAGTCAATGTCTTAATAACCTACCTTTTATCTCTTTGGGTAAACTACAGTTTCATCCTTATAGATCCATTAATATTCCAGTATAACCACATTTTTTAAATTTACTAATTTCACACCCTTATAGTCTTAAAAATAACTGAAGTAACAAAGTGTTTGGGAAGTGGAAGAAAAACGAGGGAGAAACTGGAGAAATTGCTCTAATATAATTAATTACCTTCGCTTGTAGAAAGTTTATCTGGCCTATAAAATTATGATTTTTCTTTTTATAAAAGCAACTTTCTTTTTCATAACCAAGAAAAACCGTTTTCTTTTTTAATATTTTCATTCATCATATATACTATAATTCCTTTTATTTTCATCCATTCCTTTTTTTTTTTCCAAACACAATATTAAGGTTCATTTTTCTTAGCTCTCCTCTCGCATGAATTTTATAATATTTTATAAAAACAATTGAAATCTTTAAGAAAACTAGAAGGATTTTTTTTCCTTTGTAGTCTAAATAATATCGATATTAATACAGTGTAAGAGATAATGTATAAAAATCTTTTAAAGAACCACTTTAATTCCATCAATATTAATATTTGTGTAAGAAATATTTATATTTCATTAATACATATGCTAGAGATATTTCCCCTCAATAAAACTATCATGAAAAAATTACACTTTAACCTCTCATCTTTATAAAAAAACAAGTCTTATAGGTTATAAATATACCATGAATCCTTCAAATATTACGTTCACAATCTCTATTCTCTATTGCGTATATATTTTCAGAGATTCTCTCTAAAATATAATTATACTTTTTCAAAAAAAAACATATCTATTTAAATACAAGAGAGTTTCTAAATTCACCAAATGAAACTTTTTGTAAATATTAAGCATCAACTACTACAAATTAATCAATTATTTAAAATATAAACCTTATTCCCGATCTACTCAGACTTGTTTGGAACATCATAACAAAGCCGCCTTGACGCATGACCTGATAGTTTGAGGGAACAAAATAAGAAAATAGAATGGTCAAGGGCTTAGTTGTGTGTTTAGGAAGTGTTTAGACCAATTAGCAAAAAACTATTATGATAGACTTTGAAAATTGTAAACTATAAGGGTTGAAGTGGAGGATTGGTGACAACGTAGGGGTAAAGTCAAGTTTACCGTACAAAAGAGAAGAGGAAGCGCGTATTAAAGGAGACTCGTGGAGGCTTTTATTGCGATGCGTGGAGGAGAGGTGACTAAGCAGTGGCATTCATGCCTTAATACAGACAGATCCTCTCTTCTTCTTCTTCTTCTTCATCCTCTACACATGTCCGATCGTAACGTTTTCTTCTCTCTCTGACAAACCCTAACCTAACCTTCCTCTCCTGTTTTGCGCTCTTGATTCTTTTGTACACACTCACAGGTTTGAAATCACTCGCATTACAAAACCTGCATTGCTCATTTGTTAGATTTCTTTTTGGTTTTCTAAAAAAATAAAATAAAAGAAAAGAAGAGTTGGGTTGCTCAGAATATTTGTGTTTGGTTGCAGAAAGGGAGAAAAGAGAGGAAAAATGACGACGGAGGTGGGAAAAGTTCTGTACATAGTGGTGGTAGACGAGGAAGAAAAAAGAGGGAAAGGGAAAGGGAAAGGGAAAGGGAAAGAGTCTTTTAGATATACGCGTCCGGTTTTGCAGAGTACTCTGCAACTCATGGGATGTAAAGCCCGCCATGCTTTTAAGGTATAACACAAACCTTTTCTTTTTCGTGAATTTTTTTTTGTTGGAAATTTGTTTTATCTTTCTATGTTTTTGAAAGGATTGTGATTAGTTGTAGATTGTAATTGATCGCGGGAAAGAGCGGTTGATAGATCTGGATTCTTGACTACAATATGTTCTATGAATGTACTGTCCTGCATTATTTTGAATAAAATTTGCACTTTTTTTCTTACATTTTTGTATATGAAATGGAAATGTAATTCTTTTCTCGGATCATGTAATTTTCATTGATTATATATTTTTGACTTTGCTTGAAGTTGATCATTTATGTTCATGAAAACATGAAATCTTTTTACAGAAACATTCAATCATGCATAAAAAAATCTTGGCAATTTAAGGATTTGAAGTGTTTTAATCATAGTCTATTCTGCGTATTGCATTGACAATTCTGAGTTATTCTTAGTTTGCTAATTGGATTGTGCACATAATTATGAAATTAGTTATAGCTGTTGACCAGTAACTTGATATTTTGTTTTTTCCTAAAGAGAGTGGACAAACCTTGCTGAGTGTGCCCTTCTCTTTTCAGATTAGCAAAAGGGTTTTTGAGGTCATGAGAAATGAATTTTCAAACGAGGTTTCACTTTCTAAAGAAGTTGAGATAAGAGTGGCGGATGCTTCAAAAGAAAATTCTGAGAGGGAAGATGGCTTGTCGAGTGGAGGTAGCTTGGGCAAAATAGAGGTCAGCAATCGTTTGGTTTCAGAGGAAGATAGAAATAAGAGTATACCATTTGAACTGTACAAAAGGCGTACCACTGTAGTTGTTAGAAGGGAGAGTTTCTTGAATGTTGTTTGTGATGCTCTGACTGAATATAAGTATGTGGGGCCTAACCAGAGGGAGGACTTGGTTTTGGCATGCAGGTAAAGTGTAATCCTTTTATTCCTTTGTTTATACATTATTTCTATCCATGATGACTAGATGAGTGTTGTCACACCTGCATTTATTCCTTTACAAGGTTCTTACTGTGCTAATGGTCATCATTTGCGATTCTTGGAGTATTCAAATATTCTTGTATTGATATGGGTCTACTTGACATAATTTCCCCACATGCTGCTTTACAATTGTGGACATGAAGGAATAAATTCGTAGCTCTGAATGAAAATAAATGAATAATTAGTTCTGCTCTCCCTGCTGTTATTTGTGCTTGCTGGCTGTTTCTTGAACCTGTCATGTTGTACATGCTCCATTGCTAGAAAGGCGCTCTTTGTCAGGTTGTGCTAAAGAGGCAGTGGTGTCCAAGTATTGAATGTGGAAAATTGTCTTGTTCTGATATTTATACTGTTTCTGTGGTTTATTGTATGCTGTGGTATGAACATGGTAAAGAGCAGTTAGCTTTCTGTCGTTCACTCTTTAGCAGAATTCATTTGCACCTCCCTTAAATCCAATACATCCTGTATGAATTCTGTGTTCAATGAGGTACCATCTTTTCATTGCAGAATCCGTGAAAGGAAGGAATCTGTAACTGTGCTGTTGTGTGGTACCAGTGGCTGTGGGAAATCTACTTTGTCTGCATTACTGGTACTTCTTTTACCAAGTAACCATGTTCTTCTTCGAATCTATAATAATGGTTTTTGTCCTGTTGATTTCTTGCTTGTTTTTGGAAGATGAATTTTGCATGTTGTAGTATGTAGTTTTGATAAAAGGGTTGGATTTCTGTGTGTTTTGACAATTCAGAGTGTTCTCCATGGTTGATACAGGGTAACAGATTAGGAGTTACAACAGTGATATCCACTGATTCTATACGACACATGATGAGGAGTTTTGTAGATGAGAAGCAAAATCCTCTGCTTTGGGCTTCTACATACCATGCTGGGGAGTATTTAGATCCTGAGGCAGTTGCAGAAGCAAAGGCTAAAAGAAAAGCAAAGAAACTGGCAGGCATTGCAAATTTGCGTTCTAAGGATGAACTGTCTGATGGTTATACAGCTGGGAAATCTGGTAGTGGAGCACCGGAGGTGACTTCTGGTACTGCTGAGTTTATTAGTCCGAAACAAATGGCGATTGAAGGGTTCAAGGCGCAAAGTGAGATGGTGATTGACAGTCTTGATCGTCTGATTACTGCATGGGAAGAGAGGAAAGAATCAGTAGTTGTTGAGGGTGTTCACTTGAGCCTTAATTTTGTGGTAAATAAATTCCATCAAATTACAGGTCTTTCTGCTGAATTTCTTTCTTTCTTTGTTTATGGGAAAAAATACTTTTTTCAATTTTATTCTGATATGCAGATGGGGCTTATGAAGAAACATCCTTCAATTTTACCATTCATGATATACATTACAAACGAGGACAAACACATGGAGCGATTTGCGGTCCGTGCAAAGTACATGACACTGGACCCTGCTAAGAACAAATATGTGAAGTACATTAGAAACATCAGAACAATCCAAGAATATCTTTGCAAACGGGCAGACAAACATCTTGTCCCCAAAATCAACAATACAAATGTTGACAAGAGTGTGGCAGCTATCCATGCAACAGTCTTCAGCTGCCTACGAAGGCGGGAGGCAGGAGAACAGCTCTATGACCCTACCACAAATACCATTGCTCTTGTCGATGAGGAGTACAGGAACCAGTGTGCTGCAAACTCATTGAGCTCCAAGGGGATGTTTCAGCTTATTCAGAGAAAAGGTTCTTCTAGGCATCTGATGGCTCTTCTTAATACTGACGGGTCTGTTGCAAAGGCTTGGCCTGTTGATTCAGTAGATGGTAATGGGAAGCCTGGATCAGGCCAGGGGACCGATAGTGGAAAAGGGATTCCAATGTATGGACCATTGCAGATAGGCAAGGCTGAACCAGTTAATCTTCAGTTTGGGCACTTTGGGATCAGTGCTTGGCCCAGTGATGGTGGCACGAGTCATGCTGGAAGTGTTGATGAGTCCAGGGCTGATGGGACTGATACAGGGAGCAGGTATTACTCCTCTTGTTGCAGCTCGCCAAGAATGGTTGATGGGGCTGCCAAGGAGGTATTTGAACACTTCTTTTTATTAATCAATTAAAGCTCATATATTTTGAATATCTATGTTGAGGAATGGGTAGATAATTTTGCAATTAAAGGAATAAGATACATAAATGACAGTCTAGCCATCATTGATGTCATTGTTCAGCAGTTCAGGTTATTATCATTAATGATGAAAGATCTGCAATTGATTTTCTATAGACTGCCTTCTTTCTGATTGGAAGTTTTAATTTTTGATTCTTCAGCTGAAGGAGGAGCTTTCAGTGCATGGCAGTGATGAAGAAGCTGACGATCCACCTGAGGTGGACAGTGATGAGGATCCTAGTGATGATGATGCTGAGAAGCACAACCATGAAGAGGTATGTGTTAGTATGTTTTATTTTATTTCTATATTTTAAAACATTATTCATAAAAAAAACCAAATATTAACATTTGTGCATTAATTAGATTTGTATTATATCAAGTTGGTATGAGTGCTGTTTAAACTGCTAAAGGATCTGGTGATTGGCACTGTTCCTCAGGATAGTGCAGCTAGGAAACGCCCAAAAAATGCTTTTGTTGTAAAAAAGGCTGATACTTGATTTTTTTGATCATTTTTTTATTTTTTATTTTTGTTAGTCCTTACATGCATGTCTTTCTCTGATGTACAGATTGGCTCAGTTGACGAGGAATCATCAAAATCAGATGAAGAATACGATGATCTGGCAATGCAGGATGTACAGGAGAACGGTTATTGGTCAGACGATGATGAGGAGTCCAAAGACAGGCTTCCACCTATTTCTTGGGGCCATTCAAGCCCCAAGAGAGGAGACAAGTACAGGCAGAATCTAGAGCGCTTCCTTAGCACCAGAAGCGAGCAGGTGGCCGAACCACTACGCTCTTACTCTTCCATGCTCAGGGAGAAAGGTGAGAGGAGAATGTTGAGTTCAGGCAGTCTAAAAATAAGAAAACGTTCACTCAGCATTCCTGCCATTGGAAAGCATGAGTCCATGGTTGGTGATCCTATTCTCTCTGGAGCACCCCGGAGGTAGCTAAAACGATGTTGTCCTTTTTTTTTCTTTGTTCTTTTTTATTCTTCCTTTTTCCTCGTTCATTTTGTGTCTTCTAGAGAGAGCAACCAAGGCATTTCACCATCTCGTGTGCATCATAGTAGAGTTGCATGACTGGGAGAACTTTTATGACACGCCTTGTTCTTTTTGCTTTCTTTTTTCAGCAAAAGCAATCAAGATAATGAAAAGAACTGCAGTTATTTGAAAGATAGTGGTAGTGTTTTTAATCCTAGGTGGGTGTATACCTGCTTATCTGCTAGACATGCTAGCTAGGGCATGGCTCCAAAATAGAATAGGGCTAACTGGTGCAAATGAGACAAGATACTTATTTTGGCATACCAGACTAGACATGAGCCGTTAATTAATTGGAGTCTGGTTTACAGAATTGAAGAGAGGGGGTCATTCTAGCTTTAGTATCTGTCCTAGTTTTGAAATTTGGATTGTGGGTTAGCTGGATTAATTGGAGTTAATTTAGATTATTTAGGATAATTAATGATATATATTTAGATTATTTGACTACCTTGATCTAATTTATATCTTGGGTTTTGTCATGCTATGATTTTATTATTTTCTAAATCATTATTCCTATTATATTTGGGAAAAAAACACCCATAATTTATTTTAAAACATTGATGATAGAAAAAACACAAGAACATTATTAGTACTTTTTAGTTTCAAATATTTTAAATAATATTGTGTATTCAATTAATTTTACCTTTATTTTTATCAGTTTGCATACTGTTTCACTTTGCTTAAAAAAAAAAGAGTCAAACTAAGCATTGCATTTAATAAATCCCTAAGTAATAACAACGGTATGGAGGTGAATATTAGGTTTTTTTTTTTTTTTTGTTCTTTTTTTCCTTGAGATAGATTCGTATTGAAAAGAAGACTAGTCGGCCTTTAGAGCTAACATTATTCGTATTTTTTTAGGAATTATTCATCACAATAACATCAATCACATATCAATCTCAACAGTATTTCTTATATCTGCTTGTTACATTTATATTTGAACCTCTTCTGAAAACGGCTTTTTTTTTTAAAAAAAAAACATTAATATATATATATATATAATTTTATTTTTCTATACTTGATCTATATTGGATATTAAACCTTATAATTTATTGTGGTTTGTTTTTTTATATTATCTTAGTCTTATAATTCATATCATAATTTTGGCGTGTTAATTTAATTGACTCGAATTTTTTATCTATTTTTTAATTAATTTTTTTTAATTTTATTATTCAACATTTAATTGATTATGAATTAGGCTTTGCCATTCGTATCGGTTTGTTTTCAATAAAATTATTCTAGTCTTATGATTCAGGTTATGAATTTTGCGAGTTAACCTAAGTAGATTTAGATTATTTTATTGTGTTATTTTTTTAATTTCATCATCCAACAATGATTATTGAGAATTGAGCTTTATAATTTTATTTATTTTATTTATTTGAGGTTATTATGGTATCATGAGCTGGGTTGTAAATTTAAAAAGTTAATTAAGTTTACCTGGATTGATCCAATTTATTGTCAGTCTCAACATTTAAAAAAGATGTCATATTAAATTTTTTTTAATTCAAACTATATTTTTATTAGTTATTCAAGTTGTTTTTAGATTCGTCAAATTAATTGTGTCAATTCCTATATTTTTTCAGTTTAAAATTTAAATTATATAATTTAAATTTAATTGATCTTTGGATTTAAAGCACCCAAAACGCTGTGAAATTAAAACATACCATCCTAATTAAAAAAACAGAACTCTTATTATAATGAAATTGACAACCTTAGAACTGAGCTAAGAACTTGATGCCAACCGATGGGATAAGGTTGGGCTCTTGCCGTTGAGTTTAAAATCCAACTGAGCTGCATCCTCTTGGGCTGATCTTAGCCATGGACACTACTGTGTTTTGCGTTGCATGAGGCTCAATTTTAATAGCAATCCAACAAGTATTTATTACATAAAAAAAATCGACCAGATATTCAATCAACCGAAGATTTTTCTTGATTTTTTTTCTACTATTAAGGAAAGTAAAAGAAATTTATTTTACTTTTTTTTTCTTTTAAAAAAAACTAGATATGGGTTTGCCGTGAATAAAGCACGTTAGCCACTCAAAACGTGAGAAAACGACCATACATTTTATGGGCCATGCGAGGAAGATTTGTAGATATTATGTACACTGAAGTACGATTACTTGAGGGGGGTGGATGATAGAGCTAGGGGGATGAATTTCCAAGAAAATTTTTTTAAAATAAATAGTAATTGAAATAATAAATATAAAATTTGAACGATAAAAAATTATAAGAGATGAAATTAAAAAAAAATTATAATTTGATATATTATGTATAGATTAAAAAATAATAGGAGGTGAAATTAAAAAAAATTATAAAGCCAAACCACCTAATGCTAAGGTTGATAAGTGTGGAAGATTATTCTATGACCTTCAAGCTTCGATGGAAAAGGAGGAACAACGCCAAAAGGATAAAAAATAAAAAAAAAATAGTAGTGGTTATCATTCAAAAATATATATGCAAGTGGATGACAAGGTGTGTTTATTTAAAATTATTATTGGCCACTACTTTCATACAATGTTGTTGGATGCAAATGCGTGCAAGAAAAGAACTCCAAAGGCTGAAACAAGAGGCTAATGAAATCCATTAAACCTGTTGGTGATTCGAGGATGAATCATCTTGAAGAGAGAGGGAATGATACGATTCAAATAAGGTCGGATTTAGATTTTGGAGTAAAATTTTCTACCGTCCAGTTTTATGCTAATGATCATAACTCCAAATCTAACCGTTGGATAAGCTGAAACTTTACCAGAAGATTCTAGAGGTATTGGTCTATGTTGGGGTAAACTTTCAGTTGAATCAGAATTCGGGAAGGACTTGCTATATAGGTCAGAATAGGTTGTACAAATTTTTTTTATTTACTTCCTTTTGACTTGTGGACTTTTTATTTGGCAAGGATCTTTTTCCTACAAGGATGTGACAACTTGCTTTGGGAATCTCCTAGTTCTACAAGGATCTTTAATTGGTTGCAACCTAGTTTCCAAGTGTGGCAAAGATTCATTAATGTTTCATAATCCTTTTCTTACATGGATTCCTTATTCATCCTAACTATACAAGAAAAAAAGAGCTAATGACATTTAATGACATATTGGTTTCTAGGATAAATGGGCAGATAAAGACTAAGGACTTATGGGCTTTATTTTTATTTTTATTCGCTACGGCCCAAGGCTTGTTTGAGCTTAATTACAGCTCTTTTTTCTGTTAGGATCCAAGGTTTGTTTAGATTAGGTTATGGTCCTTTTATTTCAGGGTTTTTGGACCAGTTTTGTAAGTGGGTCAAATCAGTCTACTCTATTAGAATTAATTTTTCAAAAACTATTTAAACTCATGTAACCTAAATTTCAGCAGTTATGAATGAATATTACTCTGATTTTTTTTTTAATTTTAACAAGTAAGAGTGATTCTTGCATTCTTCTGTTCTATAACAAACTGCTAACTTATCAAAGATTAGTTGACTTCGTGGTGTCATTCTATTTCATTCCAATAGTATTGGTGCCTTGGAGCAGGTTTTCATTGTGTCACACTTATATCAGATCTATTTTGGCTTTCTGAGACTACATCTCCATCTTGATTGTGGGTTGCATGATCATGTAATCTCGAGGTTCGTATCACCTATACCAACATACAACATAGCTTTTCTATCACAGTGTATTTAGACTCACATTATGTGAACTTTTTACTTAGTTAATAAATGAATCATTTCTTTTTGGTTTTATCATGTTGGCCTCGTACACATCCCATAGCTGCTTTAGTCACTATCAGATATAGTATTAAAAGCCTTGTTGAAACAAGAGGAACAAACATATGCGGGTTCTGTAAGTACTGCTTGATTTTATTGAAAGCTTTTTGACACTTCTCATTCCAAGTTCAAAGATTCTTTTTCCTCAGTAGCTAGAAGATAGATTCACATGTTGTTGTTAATTAAGATATGAACTGGGCAATATAGTTCAACCTCCCTAAGAATCCTCTTTCCTTATTCTCTATTTTAGTAGATGGCATAGATTGAATGACCTTCACTTTATCAGGATCCACCTTTATCCCTCTGTCATTTACCATGAATCCTAACAACTTCCTGGACTTAATTTCAAATGAATATTTTGTAGGGTTGAGCCTTAGTTTGTTCAATACCAAAGATAAAACCTAGTTGACATCTTAAGCCTCGATTGTCAACCAAAAAGAGAAAAAAAAGGCAAACAAAAGCAATGATAAAAGCATTTTTAGACAAGTAATATTGGTTTACATTTTAAAAACCATTAGATCTTTTTGGCTCACCCAGTTTTGAAATTTCTCGCCTTTAGCCAACTTTCGCATAAAGGTCTTGACGGAGAATTCTTCTAGAGTATAGATGGTTAGCTGCGACAACATTTCATCTTCCTTTCCAGTCTCTATCCTCTTGTTATCTCTTTTGACCTTATCTTTCTACAAGATATTTATGTCCATTGTAGTGAGCTTCTGACCAAGGCTTTCCATTCCTTTATTAGGTTGCATCTTATATGCAGCATTTGAAAATGAAACCCTGATTGGCGGGATGACCAAATCTTTTTCTTCAGGCTCTCTTCCTTCAATCTCGACCATCTTTTTATTTCTCCTCACACCAACAACCCATCTGTAATCTTTATTTTTAGGCATATATCTAAGCCCGAATCTTTAATCAATACTTTATCTTAATCAGAATGACCCTTTTTGGCATTTCGATGTTAGGGTTATATTAAAATGAAATTTCATGTTCCAAAAAGCATATAACTGCCATTCTTATTGCTTTTGAGATCTTTGACCTTTTCAACACTGTGTTCTTAGGAACCCAATTAGTGTTTATAATTTTTAAAGCATAGTTGTTCTCATCTTTGCAATCTTCTACCTCAATAAATGGTATAACCACATTCCTTACCATAAGAACTATTTCTTCAGCCTTGACAGTCACCAATATGCCATTCATGATGTATTTTAAGTATTGGTGTAATGATGAAGTTACTGCCCCAGTTGTATGAATCCAAGGCCTTCCCAATAACATACTATAGGAAGGGTGGATATCCATCATTTATAGCGTCACCAAGAACACCTGTGGCCCTATATATAGTTTTATTTCCAGAGTCCCAATTACTTGTCTAGAGAAGCCATCATACACTCTCACCATCATAGTACTAGGCTTTATATGTGAAGTATCAACAAACATCTCTTTTAACATATGTTTTGGCAGCACATTAAGAGCTGATCCATTGTCAATGAACACTTTGTATATGAGGCAATCTTTGTATCTAATAGTGATGTACACGAGCTTGTTGTGTCTAGTTCCCTTTGTATCCAACTCTTTTTTTGTGAAATACAAGTAATTGGTTATATGGATTCTCCCTACTAGATATTTCATGGTATTAAGCTCAATGTCCTGAGGCATATAAGCCTCACTCAACACCTTTTGTAAGGCATTTCGGTACGGCTCAAATCTGAGTATTAAGGAAATAAGGAAGATCCTGACCAGGATTTTCTTTAGTTGATCTACTATGCACTATTCACTGTGTTTTATCAACTTCAGGAATTCATTCGACTCTTTTTCAGTCACAGGTTTGTTAACCTCAAGTTTCTTGTCAAGATTTGCCTCTTCTTTGCCTTTAGCTTTTTTTAGCTCTTTGTGATGAAGTAATGACCTTTATGGGTTAGCCCACTAATCTCAATTTGGAACAAGGGAACACGAGTTTTGATGTTGGAGGTACAACCATAATTGTAAAACATTGCATTATGATACTTTTTATTTACGTAAGAAGGTTTAGTCAATATCAACTCGGGTGGCCCATTAACTATTGGTTGGATCCTATATACTTCTAACCATTTCTCTTGATTTTTTTCATCATCCTTACCTCATTACTACCCTCCATGGCCTTAATCCTCAACTCCCTTATAGTTAGCATTCTTGCAACCTTTTGGTAGAACTCAATGCAATCCTTAATATGATGTCCCTTTCTTTCATGGAACTCACAATGGTCACCTCTATGCAAGTGATACTCAGCATCCAATTTTAGAAATCATGACTGTACCAACATGTTGTACAACCTTTTCATAAATACCTTCAACACATCTTTACCCCCAACTTCTATCTTACCCACTCCACTATTACCCGTAGCATGTTAGGTAACAGATACAAACTAATATTGGGTGTATCTTTAAAACTTACCCATCCTATTTTAATGAGTTCTAACAGCCTTCTTGAAAGCATAGCAGGTTTCAATACTATGGCTGGGATTGCCAGAATGGTGTTCATAAATCAAATATGGCTTGTACTAGATAGGAAAAAGTGGTTGTAGTGGTGGTACATGGATAAGAGTGAGATGACCAAAAGATTGATGTCTTCTTCCAAGTGCAAAAGTGTCGAAGTAATAAATAACCTTGCAAGACCGGGGTCGAACCACATGGAGGTTAATTGTATAAATTATAAACAACAACAACAACAACAATAGTAGTAGTAGTAATAATAATAATAATAATAAAGAGAGCTTTGAGATGTGATATTGATATAAGGATTAAATAAGGATAAAATAATTGTCAAGGTTAGAGGATCCACTAATGGTATTTCAAACAAGTATAATATAAATTCTTTTTATTATTTAACTGGAAACCACACACAAAGGAGGTTCCATTTAGATTATAAATTGTTAACATGATTACATTAGTTATCTTATTCGAATAATGCTAATACTTGTAAATGTTGTCAAACATTCATGATTATAACTTATGTTAACAACAAATCAAGTTCCTTTCATAGCATAGGTGTCGGTTATACCATACAGTTGGGCTATGAAAGTGCCAAGTATTTGTTGTACCAAGGGTTATACAACATAAATCTAGATTAACTATTTAACAAGCAAAGTATTAAAAGTGAACAAGATAACAAATATAAAACATGTTAGTATCAAACATTAAGGTCCATATTGAGTTTATATTATACTTATTCTTACACCATCAGTGTAACCTTTTTACCTTGACATGATAAACTTAGCTAAACATAATCAAGAAGAGAAGCATAAACAAACAAGATAAGAACATAAATAAGACATAAGTTAACTAAGTAAAGGGAAGGAAATGAAAAGCATAAACAAGAGATTAATATAAATAAAACTTAAGCATTACAAAAAGAAAGAGCAAGAGCATGATCTTGATCTGAAAACCAAGATGCCTAAATACATGGCAAATGCCTCCTTTTATAGGCTAAAATTTAGAACTATTGATTTGTAGACTAATTATTGAGTGGGTGGCCACATCTTGACTTGGTGACAATCCTTATCTTCTTGTCTGCCAAAAACATCATTGATAATGTCATAATTTTAACAGACTTAAATCATGAAAGTTCTAGGAAATTGTCTCAGCTTTCCAGGAAAAAAAAGTTGAGGTCATTTGGACTTCTAGAACTCGAGATATGAGCTGAACACTGAACAGTATCTAGGCTACAGGACAAATTTGGACTTCTCTGTTGTTGACCTAGCTTTTAGCTTTCCATCCATATAAGGCAAACCTAAATCCAAGATCTACAGATCCAGAAATGACCCAATGACCGAACAATGTTCCAGTTTGGATTGAACCATTATCTCTTTTCTAAGTTTGGCCCTCTTTTTGTCCTTTCAATTCCGTACTTAAACTCACCAATTAACCCTTTTATTTATGTGATAGGACTGCATTTAAGATGAACATTTACCATAAATTAAAGGTATCTTATGGTATCAGACTTGTTATTATAAAACATGCTTTAATTAAGGAGTTATTGATACTTTAAGTGCAAAATAATGATATAAAACCTTCATAAAAATGCACTTTTAAGTACTAATCAAAGAGCTAATAATCAACAATTTAGTGTAAAAATCTTTCAAGGGCATAGGTAGAGGTGGTAGTTGTTCCAAGGTATTTCTTGTGTTTTGTCTTTGGAGGTTGTTCTGGTAATTTGATTGTTTGGTTTGATTCGGGGCAAAAGGTTTGATAAAATTAATATTGGTAATTTGAGAGTTAGATAATTTACTTTTTTGCCCTTACACATGTCTTTCAGGTTGTTCATATCACTCTCCATTTTCTTCCTAGCAAAACCTTTCTTTTCCACCAGCTCAACTATGTTTCCAAACTTAATCCCCTACCATATTCTTTCAGCAATACATACAACATTGTAGAAATGCTAAGATGAGTTTCCCATCAGATGCTCATAATAAGAGAACTTGAAGGTATTGGCGAACAAAGTCACCATCCTTGTTTCTATCAAAGGAGGTTGGACATACGTGGCCTCATCTTTCCATCTTTGCACATACACCATTATTGACTTTTAACTTCCCTTTTCCATGGTCATTAGGCTGGTTCTATCAAGAGCCATTTGGAGATTAAATTTGTATTGCTTCAAGAAAGCCTCAACCGAGTCTTTCCATTTCTTAATCTTGGTGTTGTCCAGATTCATGTACCAACTCAGGGAGGACCCTGTAAGATTATCATCAAAGAAATAGATCAAAATTTTATCATTACGGATCACTTCAGTCATCTTGTTGTAGTATGACCAAAGATGGGTGTTTGGGCACTCTATTCCGGTGTATTTGATGAAGTCTAACACTCTAAAATCTTTTGGCACCACAATGTTTAGCAGTAAGCATATTTCAGCTGCTCAGAAAGGGTCAACCAAATCATTTTTTTCGACTGCTCTTAATTCTTTTCTATAGTAGACCACTTGTCATGGTTTATAGGACCAATAAATCTATCATTAACCTTTCTGATATGATTCATGACTTTCATAATTCCTTAGGCATATTAGCATTTGTTAAGTTCTTATCATGGTTGAATCCCAAAACATATTAAAAAAAAAGGGTGATGACCTTCTCATGGATAAAAGAGTTTGTACATCGTTTGACAAATTTTAAAATTTAAAAGCTCTATACATCACTACTCATAAAAAGCATTTCCTTTATTAGCTATATTTCTAATGAACGAAGTGATGGCGTTCATGTGTTCTCAGCACTTCACAACATCATTTCCAATCTAGGTGGCGTGTTATTGCAACCTTTCAGGTATTATCAGTGATCAGTATTCCGTTGCCGGTTCCTAAAGCCTTGTTACTTCTTTCCACTACCTGTACCGTAGTCTCCAACTATGCTACCTTAGCCATTTTCCCTTGCAGCTCCTCCCTCTTATTGTCCAACTCAACTATTTTAGAGTTAATTTGAACTACAAAGCTGTCAATATAGTCTTGATATCCTTTATGCTCTTGCTTAATCCTAATTAACTTTTCTCTATATCAAAGTAATGGCTTCTCAACTCTTTCATCTTATCTTCTTAGATTTCTAGCTTGGATTGCAATACCATAATCTGTCCCTTTGAAAACTCAATTCTCTTATGGTAGTCTCTCATATCAGACTCAACGGCTTTTCTAGCGCTTCTCTTTTCCTTAGACTATACAATATATTGGGACTAAATTCTTCTTTCCTTTTCTATGTCAATCATAGCTAACCAATTTTTTTTTTCTCAGCTTCTAACTTTTTCCTAAAGCTGTTTCTTTCTTTCTTTAAGGAATCTATTATTTCCTTATTGATATTTATCCTGCCTTTGACTGACCTATTGCAGCAAAAGGGTTGATTCGATCATGCTTATACCCTACACTGGCTGATTTTTCCCAAGCATAATAAATTGATATTCTTGAAAGTAAAACACCTATAATTAGGAACCCAAAAATTCAGTAAGGTTTTTACAACCGCTGCCTATATTGGAAGCCTTATTACTTGTGCAATTCTCCAATATCTCCTATTAAAAAGAGTCTTGTTGACATACCCTATAATAGATAGCAATTTCTTTAGGCCATTTATCATATGATTTATCCTAGTAATTCATGACAATCCACTAACATCGATTATTGGATAACCCCTTTTAACTACTTATATCAGCTTAGATTCTTGCTTAAATTCTTGAAAAGATGGATACTTTAAGAAAGTTATGATTTCAGTTCAGACTCCTGTAATACAAGATTAATATGGTCATGTTTGCCGTGGTGCAAATTATAGGTAGCACGTATAAACTAAGGACATTTAGGCCTACCTGATCTCAAAAGGGTCTCCGATCTGCCTAGTGATAATTTTTATAAAGACAATATGAGGGCATTACGAGGAATTGTTAAAGCATGTATGCCCATCATTACCAAGTAGACACTCAGATATGAGTTGAGTGTTTTACACCCATAACCAATAGTCAGAGGGCAAATTGCTAATTTCTTATTTAAAAAATTTAAAGCAGTAAAAATTTAAAGCCTAAAAATGCATAAAAAAATTAAATAAACCAAACATAACAATCAGACAAACAAACAAAGCTTAATTCACGGGTCACCAGTGGAGTCGTCATTTTGTTACATGTGTGTGGCGTCGCGATGATCATCCTCCTAGAACAGGATCGTCGGGAATGATGTCGGAGAACAGAAGTCGCCACCTAGTATTTTGGTTACTATAAACCCTAACTAGTCTCAAAGTCTAGGTAAAGGGATTGATTACGTAAAAAAAATGTATTAACACTCCTAGTATGCCTTACCTAAAGTAAGCTATATTGTTTATTTGTTTGATATAAGCTAAGGAAATGTTGTATTTTCTAACCGTTAGTGAGTCTAAGGTTTAAGAAAAGTTGTCCTCAATAAGAAGATTCTTATCTTATAAGATTAAAAACCTAGCCATTCTAATGCCAACATAAAAAAAAATATACTGTCTTTTTATTTAGTATCAGCAATATGTCTTACATATAAGTTCATAATCCTGTATATTAAAAGAAATAATTTTTTTATTTCAATATAAAAAACATGTCTTATGTATAAGTTTATAATCTCGCATATTAAAAGAAAAAAAATAATGTTTATGGTAGTTTTGAAATGTAGGCCAAAATCCTTTGAAATTTTACAAACTTGTTGTAAAATCCATGCATTTTTTTAAAAACATGTCAAAGCATTTTAGATTAAAAAAAATGCTTGAATAACTTTAAGATTTTTAGCCATATGCAAGAAAAAAGAAATTTTTATTTTATTTTTATTTTTTAGGCTTTCTTTGATTAAAAAAAACCATTTTTGTTTGTAATAAAACTACAAAACAAATAGGCTTAAGGGGTGTTTGTCAACCATACTCTTAAACCCAAAAACCCTTTAACAAAAAATATGGCAAACCAAACAGGGTATTAAACCAAAACCTATTTATTTTTACTCGACTCGACTAAGTTGACCTGAAATTTTTGGTTTGATCGGAAACCGAACCAAAATCCTGGTTTGACTCGAAAATATCCCAAAAAACAAAACTAAAGCCATAAAACAGATTAAATACTTAAAAAAAAAATAAAAACTTAAATTTTGGAACAAAAATGGATCAAACACAAAAAATAAATAAATTGAAGAACACCAAAACATCAACCCAAAAACATGGGTTCCAAAACAGACCATATTTGGTCAAAACAAAGGCATATACATGTTGAAAATCATGCAAGGATTAATAACCTAGCATCCATTCAAATCATGTTATTGATTATCTCTTAAACATCATGATTTTGTGAAAATAAATTTCAGTTCTAAACCGAAACTCTATTATTAAAAACCATTAAAATCATGTTAGTGATGTAAATAAACACTAAATTATTGGTTAACCATGCATAAGGAAAGGTTATGTGCAAGGAAATGGACCAAAATTGGTCCAAATCAAGGGGCTAAGATAATATTCTTTCTAAGAACACGAAGAACATTACCCATAAACCCAGAAAAAACCCAGCCATGCCCAACCATTTCTAAGCCGTAGAAATGGGCTTTTTTGAATTCTAAAACATGCTCTTTATATCCCAACAAGTCACAATATCATACATAAATATGTTTAAATTCAAAATAAAAAAAAATCAAAACATCAAAATCAAGTATGGGGTACCAATCCAAAAACTACCAACCTAAAACAACTTACATGTTCATGCAACATGGATTCAAAATTTATTTTCTGAAGCCATTTTATGTATGAACAGGTCTAACAAACCCAAGATAAACACATTTGCTTTAACATGCATAACTTAAGCTAAGCGCAAACTAAAACAACATTATATATTATAAAAACAAAATTAAACAACAACTTTAATATATTAAAAATATAAAAAGACTTCAAAAGAACATCATTAAATAAAAAAACACAACAAAAAAGAGGTGAATGCAATATTATTTGTTAAACATTTCAAACCTCTTTTATATGCGTGTAAACTTAAATATAAACCAAAAAATATATAAAAAACAACAAAAGCTGGGCACAAAGGACCTACTTTTAGGTCAGTAATGTATACTTAAAACAACTACTCTCTTTGCTTTCCTTTGGAAAATTATGACTCTTATAAACTTGCAAAGCTTAAGAAAACTTTTGTTTATACTTTTGGACCTCTACACTTATGTTTCTTATTGATATTTCTCTTATTTTTCTTATCTTATCTTATATCTTTTCTTCTCTTTTTTTCTAGGCACTTTTCTTGATCTTGAAGGGGATATTTATAGGGTTTTGAGAGGTATTGAATGCATTTTTGACCTCTAGATCTTGAGGGAAGTGTTTTAAACCTTTTATAAGAACTCATTGAGGAGCCTTTGTATGTGAACACACAAAAATCAAATCATTTTTTGAATGATGGTTGCACTGTCGGGGCTGACTGAGTTGTCCACTTTCAAGGCCTTGTTGGAGTAATTCCGACGTCATTGTCGCCTGAGACCATCTGAAGTTAGCGGAGAGTGTGCACACCTTTCATTTAGATCAAACTTTGCTTAATTTAAAGGTCAATAGCTCCATATTTATTCGTTTAAAGTTGTCAACTTGATCAGTCAAAACTATCAAAATAGAAATGCAAACTGACAAATGATGTGTCATTCATCTTCTCTTCATTAGGTTTGAACGACATATCATATAAGGTTCTTAATTTCAGATTTGATAAATTTTAATAAAGTCCATATTCTTCCAATTACTTTTAATTGTATCTGTAATTGCATGCAAACTTTTAATTTCATGTAATTTGACCATTGCCAAACTCAATTGTCAGCTTTAAAGTTAACCGCTATTTTCATTTTAGTCCCTGGTTCTGAATCTGTACATTTCGACCTTCAATTGACTAACAAACTTCTAATTTTTTTAATTTGACCACTGATTTGATCAATTTCACCCCTGATATTCACATATCCTTTTCAGTTTGGTTTTTAGTTTTGGATTTCTTCAATCAAGTCCTTAATTGCCCATTAAACTTCAATATTTATGCAATTAAGCCCTTGATTTAGCCAAATTAACTCCTAAAAATTACAATTCAACCCTAGACTTTAATTTCTTCTAATTAAAGCCTAAATTGACTTCAAAAAGTATTTTTTCTTGTAATTAAGCCCTCGATAAATTCAATTAAACCTAAAAAAATTTCAATTGAGTCCTTAAACATCTAATTTTGATTTTTCATTCTTAAATTGAATTTTCTGTGCCAATAGGGCCTTTATTAGTTGAAGATACACTGTCAAAAATTTTAATCTTGTATATTTTGATCTTCCTCAACTACTTTGCGACAATTTCCTTGGTTTTTTTGATATATTCTTCTCACTAATATATTTTTTTATTTTCTTCTAGTATGTTTTTTTGTATTTTCTCTTTTACTCTTTTTTACAACACATATACGCTTAACATATTAAAATTATCTTACATGTCATACAAACATTTTTATTTCTCGTTAAAGAATTGTTTATTGTGTTTTCAAAAATTATTCACTAATAAAATATTGATTTCAAAAAATATAACAAAGCAATTAAAATCTTGAAAATTTTAATTTTTATATATTCTTGTTTTTTTTCATGAATTAATATTGCTATCCTTGAGTTCATACATGTATGCATAAAGCTCGATTTAAATTGCTATCCTCGAGGATAGTGTCTTTTATTAATATAATTTATGATAAAAATGAAGTGAGATTATAATTCAAGGAAAGAGAATAACATTATCCATGAAAATTACTAATTCGTCAAGAACCAAAAATTTACCCTATAAAAGCAGAGGACGAGGAAGAAGCAAAGGCGAAGGAAGAAAACAGCTTGGAAAAGAAACACAAATTTGGAGAGCCTGCAAAGACAAGACTGTTGTGGTCAGAATCTACTCTGTAGATTTGATCATTGCCAAACTCCGATCACATGCCATGGTAGACCCTCTCCGTACGAACACTTTTAGAGCCATTTCTCTCTGACAAACAATAATCCTCGTGCTACACATGTGACACCACCCCTTCACCCCTTCTTTTATAATGGAACTAAAAATACATGCGTGGTGTGGTCACTATTTTTTTAATACTTTGTATTTATTTTATTATATGTTTGAATTATGGATATTTTTTTTTATGAATATAGTAATTTGGATATGGATATAAATAAAAAAGTTAAGAGAGGATGGATCTAGAAAGGGCCGGTTTTAGTCATGATATTAGAAAATGTTCTCACTGACAAGCAAAGAGAAGAAATAACGCCACTAGATTGTCATTTGCACGTAATCATGTTTTGGCATGCATTTACGATATGACTAAATTTGTAGATATTCATGTTTTAATTTGGCATGCATTTGTAGTGTGTGGATATATATATATATATATATATATATATATATATATATATATATATAAATATGATGTTGTAAAGTTAATAAATTGTTTCCTTCTATAGCTTTCACATAATTGAAGGCTTGAGATTCACGTCACACTTGACAAGTTTAGGGCTCCACTTTCACGTACATTCACTGAGAACTGGAGACGTGTTAGGGTTTGTCTACATGTGTGGCGATATTGGCGAATGAAAAGATTCTCTCTCTTTTTTTTAAGCATGACCATCATATTTCTTAAATTTTTATTATTAAATTTAAAATTAATAATTATATTTGAAATATAATCGAGATACAATGAAAGAATTCGAATCCACAACAAGAAATTAAATCGGAGAGAATTTCAATTTTTTTAAATATGTTTGGTTAAAGAGATGTATTTTAAGATAATTTTAAAACGAATTCGTTTATTTTTAAATAAAAAATATAGAAAAACATATTCCTTTTATTTTTACTATTTTTATTTATCTTGAAAAAGGGATGAAATGCTATAAAAGACTAAGCAAGGAGCTTTGGTGGCTAACCATGCGTGGGCATGTCAATCATTTTACACGGCAAACAGCCTTCCAGCAAAGGAAAGGGCCATCTAATCAACTATATATCACAATCAATGAGATTGTGCAAATATCCATGCTCAAGTGAAAGCTCTACTTCAATACCTCACTCCACTCCATGTGGCCTTATTATGATAGCGAAAAGCACCCATTTCTATGTCATACCCCATAATTGTACGACGCTTGATTCTTTACTTGCTTATTTTGCAAAGGATTTGCTCATCAATTAGTGGAAAATCACCATTTATCTTTTCTTTCTTTCTTTCTTTATTTATTACAAATTAGTTTGATTTTATTGAACAATTTCATTATTTTGTTGTTTTATTTTTTTAAAGTATAATCACCAGCTTCTACTTCTTAAATTTCTTATTGCTCTACTTTTAAGGTAATTGAAGTGCTAAAAAAATCTATAAGATAGAGAACTGATCAGGCTTGATATCTAATTTACTACTTTGGATATATGATCTTGATTTTCTTTTTGATGAAAGTAAGAGCCAAACCCCAAAATAAAAGGTGAAAACAAATATCTCTCTCGAGCCAATCTTGTACCTCAATTTGTTAATATTTTCTCTTCTTCATTGGAGGGAAAAAAAAAGGCGCTATCCCTAGAGGGGGATCACTAAAAGGTGGAACCACGTGAAAGTTTTAGGAGGCATGAAGAACACATACTCCACGTGGTCCCATGAGAATTTTCCATTATTTTCTGGTTTTCTTCCACCCTGAAAGTGAATTTCAAACCTCAAATAACTATTCATGTTATTTGCGTGTTTTAATTTTATGTATATTGATATTTTTATGCTTTTGTTTTATTGTAAAAATCTATGGTTTTTTTTTTTTTACATATAGTGACATTCTTCTAAAAATATATAAATAACATGATTCTTTTATTATTTTGCAATATCTTCCGAGCATATAACATAATAAATTGGGTTGGATAAACTTAACCTTATTAAAGCTTATTGCGCACGCGCGGTGTTGCAGTATTAGAAACGAGGAGACTTCACCTAGTTGATCGATTCAGGGTCACTAAAAGATCCGAGTGGATTAGTCTTATAGTATAAGGGATTGGTGTTGTACATTATATAATCTAAATGTGACTTAAAAGTATTGATGGGTTCGTAACCGATAACTCGTCTATGGTTTAAAACAAAGATTTATGTTGAAGAATAAATTTATTACTTTGAATTTATTATGGGCTCCTATAGCCAAATAAATTGTTGTTAAAAAAAAAATCCATATAGGTGCCATGACAGGGTTCACCTATCTTAGAAGGCGAAAGAGTTTTCCACAACTCGTATATCATGGTGAAAAATACTCCTAATTAAAATTGTTGAACATCCAAAATGATTCTGAGAATTTTTCTAGTCAACACTAATATTTAAATATCAGTCTACATGTAAGTCCAATATTTATATCAGAATGTTAACAATTAATTCCTATAATCTTTTTAGGGTTTTTAAAATACTGGCTAAATTCTCATGGATTCAATAAATTGATTATTAAATCAAAAAATACATGCAAAGATATTTTTTGAATTTTTGGGTATATAAAAAAAATGCTAAATCATATCATGCATTTTTTAATATTTTTTAAGCCAAAATATGAAAGACTTGGCCATATGCACATCAAATAAAGTACTTTTTTTTTGTATTTTTTAAAATGAGAAATGTTTTTAGAAATTCTTGAGATATTGATGAAAAACGGGTATTTTAATACCAGATCAGTATCTTACAGTGTAAGTCTATAACCCCAATATTAAATAAAATTACTGGAAAAATATGTGAGGGACCTATAATTGAATTTAAATTGATCATTGAAATTTCTAGAACTTTTAGGAATTTATTTGGGGTCTGTTTAGCAAAACACCATTTTTATTAAAAAAAACCTTTCAAAATAGGTCTGAGGGTGGGTTTGCCAAACAACCCTTTAGGCAAAAAATTCCCCAACAAAAAAACTAACCAACCAAATAAAGCCTTAGTACCTGACCCAAAAAAACCAATCGGGTAGACTCGAAAACACTAGTTCAACCCTGAACCAAACTGATAACCATGGTTTGACCCAAAACTAAAGTAAAACAAGCAATTATCCAAAAACATATGAAAACTAAAAAAAACCACAAAACATAAAATTTCCCAAGAAAAATAGATCAAACACCAAGAACATGATAAACATTCAAACAGAAACCCAACAAACACATATCACAAACTAGACAAGCTTTCATACAATCAAGGGCAAGGTTTTGTTCATAATCATGAGTGGATCAAGAATCGCATCAATTTTCTTCAATTAACACTTAAAAGCCATGATTTGATCAAAATATGTTTGGGCAGTCGAAAGAACTCTAGAATCTAAATGCATGAATACTTGTTATTGATGCGTTTTAACCTTAAATTATTTGCTAAAAATGACAAGTTAACATGCTTGTGCTAAGAATTAACCCAAAACAACTAAAAAACAAGAAGCTAAGGCAACGTTTATGTAAAGAACATGAACCCAAAATCTAGGAATTTTTCAGAAATTGAAGAACTAATGCCAAAACCTAGATTTAGCCTTCTATGCCTCTAAAAACACTATTATTGGTCTCACAAACCACATTACCAACACTAAGTATAGTTGAATCCAAAGAACTAACAACAAACATCAAATAATCAAGAACATATATGAAGTTTCAACTCCATAACTGCAGCCCCAATGATAACCAATAAAAACATCAACTTTCAATTCAACTGATTCTTTGAACACTTGGAACCCAAACCATGCTAAGGAACCAAGAACATATACTAACAAAAGGCATCAGAAACCCACTGCCACCTTTTAGAAGAATCCAAAACTACCATACTTTATCAAAATCAGTCACAAATATATTGTTTTAATAATCAGTAATATCAACAATAACTCTAAACAAGATTTGAACAATAAAAATAATATTCTTACGTATTAATCAAAACAAAACTATAAGAAATCATAACACTAAAACAAGTTCAAAAAAACATCAAAAGAGGTTTAATCATTAAGAAAGCATGAATATATAGGCCACATGGACTCCACTCTTAAGTTTTTACATGGTTATACCTTCTCCAAACTTGCTGACTATAGGCTGCAATTTTTTAATTCTCTTTTCCTTCCTTTTTCCCTTTCACTCTCTTTCTTTCCAAAGCTTGTTAGACCTTTAATGTTAGGCTCTTGAACCTTCACAATAGGGTCTATTAACAAAGTTTTTCCCCATGTTTTTCCTCTCTCTTTTTTTTCTTTTTTTCCTCCTCCTTTGTCTCTGATTTTCAGGGTTATTTATAGGGTTTTTTTTATGAAGTTCATCAATGATTGATCAAAGTTTAGCCCTTTGATCCAAGTGAGAGGGTTCTGGATAAAATCTAACAATTGAAAGCTTTTGTACTAGGTTGGTTTTACAATGGTGGTATTGATTTTAGGGGTACTTGGTGGTTTTGCTAGACTTTAAGGGAAAAAAGCTATTTCTAGCCTTTTTGATCTTGAAATGAAGGTTTTAAAGCAATTGATAAGAACCTTTTGAGCAGTTTTAAGTGTGAACACACAAAAAGAAGGGTGGTTTTTGAAAAATAGGTATCAAAGTCAAGGCTAACTGGGTTGACCAGTTTTGAGGCTTCGCCAAAGCAACTCCGATGTAAACATCATCAGAAACATCTTGAAGTTGGTAGAGAAGGTGCATACCTTTCATTTGAATCTAAGCTTACTCAATGTGGAGGTTTGTAACTTCATATTCATTCATCCAAGGCATCAACTCAATCAACCCAAAACTTGAAAATACGAAGAAAGTTGATCGATGATAAGATGTTGGAGACTTCTATGGAAGAATTGAGGTGTAAACATTAAAAAAAAAGCTGACCGGGGACAAGATGGAGACTTCTATGGAAGAATTGAGGTGTAAACATCTAATTTCACGGGCATGAGGTTTTAGAGGGGATGTTTCTCAGTTGAATGATAGTAGTTACAATCCTTAAGGTGGTCAGAAATGTCACATTTATTCACCTGAAGATGCCTACTCAACCAACCAAAATTGCCAAGGAAGGAGATGAATAGTGGGTAAACGACATGTCGTTTAGGCTAAACCTTAAAAATTAGGGTTTTTTAATTTGGTATTTGATCAATTTCAATTTGGTCCTTACTCTTTCAATTTCTTTTAATTGCACTCGTAATTGTCTCCTAATTTATAATTGCTTGCAATTGCACCCCAGCCAAATTCAAATATCAACCCCAGAGTTCAACGCCTTTTACAAATGAGTCATTAGTTTTTAATTTGTGCAATTTCATCATTAATTGACCACCAAAATTTCAATTCCTTTCATTTTGGCCCCTAATTTCACCAATTTTTACCCCTGAAATTGCGCGCCACTTACAGGTTGGTTCTTGGTACAAGAAATGTGCAATTAAGTCCTTAAATGGCCTCTAAATGTTTTTTTTGTCATAATTAAGCCTTTAATTTAATCAATTAAACCTTTCAAAGTCTAATTTCAATCATCAAACTCTATTTTTTTTTCTAATTAACACCCAAATTGACTTTAAAAACCGATTTCCCTTACAATTAAGTCCTTAATAAAATTAATTAAGCCTTTTAAAATTCTCATTGAGTCCTTACCCGTCAAAATTTGTGTCTCTTTACCCCAGATAATTTGTTTTTCACTAATCGGGCCTTTTGTCAGTTAGAATTGGGTTGCTAATTTTGTCAATCTTATACATTTTAGTCCTCCAACGTTTTCACTTGTCTTCTTGGTCCTCTTCCACCAATCTTAGGCAATCTTCTAGGCTTTCTTCATGTATGTCCTCTTGTATTATATAGGTAAGAAATGGGTAACAACAGATGCCCCTTCTTTACAACGCTTACAAAACAAAATCTTATCAAGGTTTTGCATAATGAGCTTGTAATGAAAATGTGTTTATCTGACTTGCTGGGTGACCCACCCATCCAAAAAATTTTCTTTTTATAGAAAATTATCTCATTGTCACGAGTGAATTGCCCCTTTTGAAATAAAAAAAATTGGTTTATTTTCAGGGGCGACTCACCTTTTTAAATTCCTAAAAGAATTTCAACAAGTATTCATACTTCCCTGAAATTGGTCTATCTTCATAAGTGACCTATCTATTTTGAAATTCAAAAATTGGTTAATTTTCATGGTCGACTTACCCTTTTTAAAATCCAAAAAGAATTTTAGCAAGCATCCATGCTTCCCTGAAATTGATCTATTTTCATGGGCAACTTATCCATTTTGAAATTTAAAAGTTTTGGTCTATTTTCACGGGCGACTAGTCCATTTTAAAATTTAAAAATTGGTCTATTTTCATGGGTAACTTACCCTTTTTAAATTCTAAATAATAGGATCCTTTCAGAACTTTTTTAAAACAAAATTTCAAAATAAAATACCCTACAAAGATAAATTCTTAAAACAAGTGTCTTATCTTATAGTCATAGTTATCCACATCCTATAGGTGGGATGTCTTTGCCATTTCTCACCTTCCATTCACTCATGCAGATTTCACCACCTTTTTTCTTGATTGATGGATCTTACACCAACACTATTTGAAAGTTGAGGTTAAACCTTATGTAATGCATGCCTCCTATTTTCTTCACAATCTCTTTTTTATTGCTAAGGGGTGTAATTTCTAAGGTGGTCACTCTGGTCGGCTTCCCCTCCCAGTTTGATCGACCAAGTCTGTGCAAGTTACTTTCAAATCTTGAATGTTGAGCTACCTTTGTAGCCTTTTTTTTTAGTATTTCGGTCATGACGAATGCTATCACATGTTTCCTAATTGGGAATGAATTCTATCATTTTGGTGATTTTTGTTTTTAGTTCAATTGACTTGAACTCTTGCATCTCTGCAATTCTTTTTAATTAGAACTTTGGTTTCACAACTCAGTTAACTTGAAATCACAATTTACAATTCCTTTTAACCAGAACCCAAACTCTTTGTCTTCAATTCGGCTAACCCGAGATCACAATTTGACAATCCCCTTTAACTAGAATCAAAATCTTTGTCTTCGCTTGATCAACCTGAGATTCCAATCTGGCGATCCCTATTAACCAGAATCAAAATCTTTATCTCTAACTCGGCCAATCTGAGATCCCAATCTGGTGATGTCCTTTAACTAGAACTGAAATATTTGTCTTTAGTTCAACCAGATTGAGATCTTAATCTAGCGATCCTCTTTTACCATAACCAAAATCTTTGTCTTCTAGGAGAATCATATTCTCATAGCTATTCTCCTGTATAACTATTTTTTAGTAGAATCTTGTTATCTCAATGACTCATGTTTTCAACTCAATGGACTTGAAATCTCAATCTGGTGATTCCCTTCAACTAGAACTATCCAAAGGCATCTTTATAAAATCCAAAACATTTTGATTGTAGAGTTGACATCCGATAGTTCCTGATCATGGGGTTTGAACATTTTAACATTCTTCGAAGCCAAAGAATTGAGAAGTTTGTGATGGTAGGATTTCTCTCATCCTCTTCCTGATTGCAGGGTTAAAACCGAGATCCCTTGCTATTATTGCTCAAGGATTATTTTTCAAGTGATTTCATTGTGAATTTTTGTTGTAAAATTTAAAAACATTTATGCAATGCTTAAGGGTTAGATGAATGTATGCATCCTTACCTGGTTTGAAATTTAGCCCCCCCCTCTTTGATGCTCCATCATCATAGGGTGCCTTGGCTTGCAATCTAAAGCCTTCTTAATCCTTTGTTTACCAACTCACTCGAGTTTACCATATGTCAATCCTTCGCTCGAATGCATCCTTACCTGGTTTGAAATATACCCCCCTCTTTGATGCTCCATCATCATAGGGTGCCTTGACTTGCCATTTAAAGCCTTCTTAATCCTTTGTTTACCAACTCACTCGAGTTTACCATATGTCAATCCTCCGCTCGAATGTAAGTGCTATTTCTAGATTGTCCACCGCGATTATTGCTCCAAGTGTTTATTAAGCCCGCCAAAGCCCTCAAGTGTGGTGTTCCTTGCTTCATCATGAAGGAGATTAACAAATCATTCAACTTCTTGGATTATTTCAAAAATCACCCACTGATTAGCTATATGCATATGCCAACAATTGGTAAAAGGTTTTCTTGTGTTGACCTTATCTTAGATTGCAAATCTACCATGACGTTGCCCTCAGTTGAATCATATTCTTCAAGCATATGTTATCATCGACCTTCATGGAATTTTCAAGTCATCTAGACATGCATCTCATTGCTTATAGTAAAGGCTCATCATTGTATGCTTAGTGTTCTTCATAGTAAATGGCTTTCAGCCCGTTTAATCTTATCAAACAACTTCTGCATATTTCTAGCAACCATTACAGGTACTTGTATAGCAATAAAGTTGTCCTTTAATTGGGCCATGCTTCCCTAATATGATAGCATTTCCTAGATTCTTAAAGAAAACCATTACAATCATCATTTGCTAATGATCTTCAACATCTTTTTAGCTGATATAACTAGATTCATCCCTTTAAACCAAATTTATCTTCAAAGTTTCTCCCTCATCTCAAGGCTTTGTAATTAGCCAGACTTGATCGTGGAAAGAAATACATTATCACTATTGTGCCCTTATCATGGGGCACGATGTTGCGGCGAGCCTTCTCGGTTGAGGGTCTCAAAGGTTTTTTTCGTTGGTTAGGGAGTCACCACTTAGTATCACGGCTACTAGGAAATCTAACTGGTTTATTTTTCAAGAGATTTTAGGCAAGGGATTGGTTGCGTAAAGAGAAGATATTAGCACTCCTAGTACGCCTTACCTGAAGTAAGTTGCATAGTTTTTTATTATTTACTATGGTCTGATGATGTCTATTTCTATTGGCTTACTATGATGGGTTTGCTACAATGAACAAACCCTGGTTTTTTATGTTAAGAACTCGGTCTGCGAAGGTAAAATATCCTTAAATATAATTAAGGCTTCTTTCAAGGTAAAACTATAATTTTTTCTACCAAATCATTCCAAATAATTTTTCAGATGAAATTCCTTGCGGAATTTATCATTGTATTAGAAGTGAATGAGTTGTATTATTCACAATAATATTTTGGATATTAACTTCACATATATTTTTATACTTATATTAAAGTGAGTAATAAAAGTATTATCCCTAATAATATTTTAGATATTAACCCCTTTTATGTTTTTTTATCCTTATATTAAAAGTAAATATTATTTATTATTTCTAATAATATTTTGAATATTAACTCCTTTTAGGTTTTATATCCTTATATTAAAAGTGAATAATATTTATTATCCCTAATAATATTTTAGATATTAACCCCTTTTAGGATTTTTATCCTTATATTAAAAGTGAATAATATTTTTCTTGCCAAAAATAATTTTTTAAATATATGTCAAAATACTTTGGAATTTTACAAACTTGTAAAATCCATGCAATTTTTTTTTAAAACATGCAAAAACCTTTTAAATTTTATTTGTAAAAAAAATACTCAAATAACTTTAGGATTTTTTTGGCCATATGAAGAAAATAATTTTTTATTATTCTTTTACTTTTTTATATTTTTTTAGGCTTTGTTTGGGAAAAACCTATTTTTTTAAAACGTAATGAGTGTTTGCCAAACACATCCTAAATAAAAAAAACTCTTTAACATAAACATGGCAAACCAAACAGGGCATAAAACCTGTTGATCAATTTTTTTATCTGGTCGACCCGATCGAGTTGACTCGAAATTTTTGGTTCGTCTATAAATGGACCAAAAAAAATCATGGTTTGACAAAAAAACAACCTGAAAACAAAACCATAGTAAAAAAACAGAATAAACTCCCATAAAACTTAAAAAATAAAAAATTCTAACAAAATGAATCAAACACAACAAAAAATAAAAACCAAGAACACCAAACATGAACCCAACAACGTGGGTTCCAAAACATACCAAATTTGGTATAAAAAAGGCACATACATGTTGGAAATCATGTAAAGATCAATAATTTAACATCCAATCAATTCGATTTTTACTTAATTAACACGATTTTATCAAAATAAGTTTCGGTTCAAAACCGAAACCCTGGGATTAAAAACCATAAAAAGTGTTATTGATGACAATAAAACTTAGATTATCTAATAATTATGCATAAAAAAGAGTTATGTGAAAAGACAATATTCTTCCCAAGAACACGAAGAACATTGCCTAAAACCAAAAAACAAATATAGCCATGAGGCAACCACTGCCAAGCCCAAAAAATGGGCATTTTTTTGCCTCTTAAGCATGCTTTTTTTATCCCTACAAGTCACCATATCATACACAAACACGTTTGAATATAAAAAACTAACAAAAAAAACATTAAAATATCAAAATCAAGCATGAGATACCAAATTCAAAAACTAACAACCTAAAACAACCTATATAATCATGTAACATGGATTCAAAATTCGTTTTTGAACCCATTTTGTTCATGAACATGGTTAACAAGTTAAAGATAAACACCCTTGCTTTAACATGCATTACTTAAGTTAAACGAATACTAAAACAACATTATATATGTGTGTGTATATATATATAAAGAAAAAACAACTTTAATATATCCAAAAATAAATAAAAAAACCTTCAAAAAAACCTCATTAAATAAATATCACAGCAACAAAGAGGTAAATACAACATCATTTGTTAAACATTCCAAACCTCTTTTCTATACTTATAAACATAAATATATATATAAAAAAATTGAAAGACAACAAAAGAAGGCCACTGAGGACCTACTTTTGGATAATAAAAGTATACCTAGAACAACTACTATTTTCTCTTTTTTATTTTGTCATTTCTTATCTAATCTTGGAGGGGGTATTTTTTATAGGGTTTTGCTAGGTTTTTTAGATGTTTTACATCTATTTCTAACTGATTTTGAGGGAAGTGTTAAAAACCCTTGATAAGACTTGTTGAGAAGGCTTTGTATGTGAACACATGAAAAATAGGTTGGTTTTTGCATGATAGTTGCACTGTTAGGGCTGACTGGATTGTCCTCTTTCAAGGCCTCGTCGAAGCAATTTTGACGTCATTATCGCCTAAGACCACCTGAAGTTGGTAGAGGGGATGCACACTTTTCATTTGAATCCAACCTTGCTTAATGTGGAGGTATTTAGCTCCATATTCATGCTTTTGAAGTTGCCAACACGATTAGCCAAAACTGTTAGGGCTGACTGGGTTGCCCACTTTCGAAGCCTTGTTAGAGCAATTATAAGATCATCATTACTTGAGACCACTTGAAGTTGATAGAGAGGATGGATGCACACCTTTCATTTGAATCCAACCTTGCTCAATTTGTAAGTTTGTAGCTCCATATTAATATGTTTGAAGTTGTGAATTTTATCAGCCAAAATTATAAAAAATAGAGGTCAATCGACCGAATGTCATGTCACTCACATTCTTTTCATTAAGTTTGAACGACACATCATTTAGGTATTCATTTTGGGATTGTCAAATTTTGATCAAGTCTTTGTTCTTCCAACTTCTTTTAATTGCATCCATAATTTCTCCAAACTTTTAATTTCATGCAATTAACCTCTGCCAAACTCAATTGTTAGCCCCTAAGTTGATCGACCATTTCATTGTGATCATTGGTTCTGAATTTGTGTATTGTGACTCTCAATTGACCAACAAATTTCCAATTTCTTCAATTCTCCCTTGATTTGGTCAATATCAACCCCTACATTTACACGTCTTTTTTAGTTTGGTCATTGGTTTTGGATTTTTTCAATCAAGTCCTTGATTGCCCATTAAACTTCAATATTTATGCAATTAAGTCCCTGATTTGACCACATTAACTCTTAAAAAATGCAATTTGGCCCTCAAACTTTAATTTCTTCCATTCAAAATCTAAATTAACTTCAAAAATCAATTCTTCTTGCAATTAAACCCTCAATAAATTCAATATAACCTTGAAAAATTTTAATTGAGTCCTTAAACATCCAATATTGAATTTCATTCTTTAAATTGAATTTTCTTTGCCAATAAAACCTTTATGAGTTGAAAATACATTGTCAATTTTTCTAATCCTGTATGTTTTGATCTTCCTTAACCAATATTTGGCAATTTCCTAGGCATTCTAGTATATTCTTCTTACTGATATATATATTTATTTTTTTCCAACATTTTTTTGTATTTTCTCTATATTTTCTTCTTTGTTTTCTATTTTTTTTTGTTTATATGGGGCTCTAAAAATAGGTAACAACAATGAACACCATTAGATTAAAGCTTTTTCCTCTTTCCTTAAAAGATAAAGTTAAAATATGGCTACAAAATCTTAGGTTAGGATCTATTCGTGCTTGAGATGAAATGTAACTACGGTTTAAAAAGAAATTATTTTCTTCTTATCGAACAAAATCTTTCAAAAGAGAAATCACCACTTTCGCTAAAAAACCAAGAGAAACATTTTACTAGTGTTGAGATAGGTATAAAGACTTGCTTAATACATGTCCTCGCCGTGCTTTTATGTTTTTTTTTTGTGACTTTTATTTTGCTAGTCTCTTTACAACCCTGGTTAAATGGTGGATAACGGTACTTTGTGACTCTCAAGTCAATTCTTTCAGTTTCCTATGATAATTGATGTTGTTACCTATTTTTTGGTTTCCACACAAAAAATGAGAAAATACAAAAAAAAATATCAAAAAATTTGGAAAAAGTCCAAAAATAATAGGAGCAAGAAAAAGATCTTGGCATGCCCATAAAATGGCTAGAAATTGGTTGAGGAGGTTCAAAAATACAAGAATTGAAATTTGACAGTATATTTTTAACTAGTGAGAGCCCTGTTGACAAGAAAAATTCAATTTGAGGAAGAAAAGTCCAAAATCAGATGTTTATGGACTCAATTAAATCTTATCTCAGGTTTAATTGAATTTATGGAGGGTTTGATTGCAAGAAAATTTGATTTTAAAGTCAATTTAGGTTTTTATTGGAAGAAATTAAAGTTCTAGAGTCCAATTATAATTTTGAAGAGTTGATTTGGTCAAATCAGGGGCTTAATTGCATAATTATTGAAGTTTGATGGCCAATTAAGGACTTGATTGAAACAATCAGAAACCAAGGACCAAACTGGAAAAGGCACTAAAATCAAGGGATCCAATTACAATTTATTCGGAGGCTTGATTAAAAAATTGCAAAAATATCCAAGGACCAAATCGGAAATATTGTTTTTTGAATTTGAAAACAGCGTCGTTTCCTTGACAACTGTTCATTGCCTTTTTCATCCACGACGGTTTTGACAGTAAATACAATGAAGGTGCTAGCAATAGAACTGCTTCAATCAGGGGGCATGTCTCACGCCCCCATGATGAATACTGGCCGTTACTTTGTTATTGTCGAAAACGTCTGCATCCTCTGGCTATAAAAGCCAGAGGAAGGATCGAACCAGGAAAAAAAAAGCAATTAAGCCCGAAGAAGTGTTTTAACACCTAATACCCTAAAGCCAGCTGACTTGGGAGTTGTTGGCCTATTGGTAAAAAAGCTAAGTTTAGGAGCCCAATTTAAGCTTAATTGAGAAGATTGAAATTTTAGAAGACCAAACTCAATTTTTACAAAGTCAATTAATTGAAATCATGGACAAATTGCAAGAAAATCAAAGTTTAGGGTCAATTAAGGGTTAAATTGAAAGAATTCATCACCCTTCTCTTTTTGAAAAAAATGCTAAACTTTGAGAACTCAATTAAGTTGAAAATAGGGGTGAAATTGAAGTAAATTAAAATTTTAATGATCAATTGAGGGTTAATTTGCATAAATTTAAAACCAAGAACTAAAATGAAAAACTCGCTGAAATTCAAGGTTGATATTGGAGTTCGGTGAGGGTAAAATCACATAAAATTAAAAGTTGGAAGTCAATTAGGGATACAATAAAGAGAAATCAAAAGTCAAATGACTAAATTAAATTTTAGTCAAATCCTTAATTAAAACCCTAAGAACGTCATAACAACATCGTTTCATTTAAATGAAATGATACGTTTTAACCAAAACGGTTTGTTTTGGTACAAAAGAATGTCGTTTTGACTAGCAGAAACAAAAAAAAAAAAGAGATGTCATACGTCTTAAAAAGTCGTCTGACTATTTCTCATCATCTTCAACCTTTTGTACATGAAAGGCTGCTCGAGTGGCTACTTTTACAGAGCATTTAATGTCTCATCTCTCCACCAAACCTGACAAAGAAGACACCACTCTTATGGTTTTACATGGTTCTACACCCCAACGTAATTCTTGCTGGTTGGTTACCTCTATAGCCACCGCGGCGTCACTCCAAAAAGACTAATTAATCAACCTTAAGCAGCCATATTTTTACAGCTTATGATGATGATTTTGAGCCGACAGTTGAGATCCTTCCCGTTTAAATCACTGGCCAAGATTTTTCTTCAATAAAGACAAGATGTCTCTTTTACCCTTATAAATAGAGGTGAATTTTGGGCATTAGACAATAAGGAAAAGGAGTGCAAAGTAAGCGAAAAACCTGTTTTTTTTCTTTCAATTTCATTTGTGTTGCGATGTCGCGGTCGCACAAATTAATTACCCTAGCTTCAAACACAACACACAAGATAGTATAGAGCAAGCAAGGGGTCGATCTCACGAGGAAGTTTCAAGTCAGATTTTTATGTTGTACGTTATGTAATTGGGGGGGTTTGGTTTGTGATTTTCTAAACTATGGTAGCAATTAAACTAACAAATAAAATCAATTAAAACCGAAACTTATCAAGAAAACAAATCTTGGTCGCAAGCACACATCCACCAACGGAAATTAGAACTGATCATGGAAACGAAACATTAATTTATATTCTGAATATTTATCTCTTCTTAACATTGGTTAGTTAACGGATCCGCCGTATAACTAACCCTAACCATTAAACAACCACAATGTCCGCACTAGTAATTTAATTTAATGGAAGCCTTAAGAACTAGATAAGTTGATTAATCAAGAAAACATAACTGTCCGCAGTCTATGCTTGATTTGATTGAATGTTCTCCCTAAGATTAATAACGTAGATCCACCACAATTATTAAATTCAGTTGCTTCACAAGTTCATATACCACAACTCCGGTTTTGATATCAAACTTAGCAATAGATTGTCTACAATAATAACTTAGAGTCCGCTCTAGCAATTAAAATAAACAATC
>Ga0325405_1000262_pt1 | contig 49960 bp, 31 predicted proteins | sample PopdelMetagenome_21_FD_205663 | JGI IMG/M metagenome (GOLD analysis project Ga0325405, IMG submission 205663) | Populus deltoides microbial communities from Bellville, Georgia, United States - Xylem-Control-R2 | ecosystem: Host-associated > Plants > Phyllosphere > Stem > Wood/Secondary xylem...
ATTTGACATCCTGCTAGCTTGCTTTGGTCAAAATGCGAGTTTTCTTGCTATTCATATTTTATTTTATTTATTTTTATTTTGGAATGAAAAAAGGGTGAATTTGGAGAATCACCCAGAAATAGGTTATGGCATCGGTTACAAAAATTCTCTTTTATATCCAAAATATTTTTAATATTTTTTTTATATTAAGACAATTTTATTATTTTCTATAACATTTTAATTTGGAGCTTTTTCTCTTCTATTTTCTTTTCTTGTTAATCTTTTAGTTGTTGTTTTAATTTTCACCAAATAATTGGAAACCAATTTGCATGTTAATTATATGTTTTTCCATCTTTGAACGCTCCATAAGTTATAAAAATTCTACGATTTGACTTTATATTTTTCTAAATATATTTTCATTAATGGGAAAATAATCTATAATCAGGATGTGAAGGAAGAGATCAACATGTTGAAGCAAGAGATTGAAATATTGCAAAAAGGACTGAGGTTTGTATCAATTATATTTATAGTTCTGCTTGTATAATGGATTATTGAAGTGACTTGTACTTAACATGAATTAGCTGCATTGAAAGCATATAGAATCATGCGCTTGATTTTATGGTGCAAATACTTTTAAAAATGAATTTCAATTTAAAATGCATAAAAAAATTTATATATATTTTTAAACTTTTTACATTTGTATATTAAAATCATATAAAAATATCTAAAAAATATCAATTTAATATTTTTTCAAACAAAAAATAATTTAATAAAAATTAAAAATAAATAAATTATAATGTAAAATCAAACACTCACACATCATGTCGATACATTTACAGTGAAAAAAAAGTTATATGTCATAGTTCTTAGAATAGATGTAAAAGATCAGTATATTTATAATATATAATAATAAAAGAAAAATTGCCTCACATATCCATTTTATATGTTTAAATACATCCCATTTATCTTTTAAAAGTTGTTATACTTGTAATATATCCTTTAGTGAGATTTCACCATCAAAACTAATATATAGAAGTGTATCATATGACCAAGTTTTGATTTTATATATCCAAAATAAAGTTAAATAAAAAAAAGCTAGAATTTTTTTCTCAAGAATATATAGATCAAATGCAATTGAATATAAAAAAGGCTAGAATCTTTTTCTCAGGATAGATTGGGTACTACTCCTAAAATAAATGTGAGGTCATTTCCTCTAATAATAATAATAATAAAAAAGAGCTCATAAAAACAACCATATTGCACTGTTTACATATATATATATAAACAGTGCAATATGCTTGTATATATGAAATAATATGTGAAGTCATTTCCTCCAATAAAAACATGTTTTTTTTATTATTTTTTATGTTAAAAAATAAAAAAAAGCATGTAAAAAGAATATTTGTATGAAAGAGATATAACATCTTGAAATTAATTTGGATTACAGGTACATGTTTGGAGGGCGTGCTGCTGAAATGACCTTAGATGAATTGATCGAACTTGAAAAACATCTTGAAATTTGGATTTATCAAATTCGTTCAACCAAGGTGTAAATACTTCTAAGCCAAATTTATTATTCTTCGAGCATTTAATAATTACATTTGTCATAAGTTTAACTAATTAATTAATGGCACACATGCAGATGGACATCATGTTTAAAGAGATTCAACAGCTGAGGAACAAGGTTAGTACTCAGTCATCCATTTTCTAATTAACTATAGGTATTAACATAGCTATTTAGCACTTAATTTCCAAAATTACTTTTTTGCTATATATTTAGTCAATTTATTTACATATAAAATGTGTTTGCGTGTGAGAGTAGTGGGAAAACGGATTTAAAACCTTTTTTTTCTTGAGATTATTATATGTGAATTTAATTTTATAGGAAGGAATATTGAAGGCTGCAAATCAATATCTTCAAGACAAGGTTAATGAAAGATTATTAACTTTCTTATCAGAATTGTTTTCTTTTTTTGAGCTTTTTGGTCTAACAATGGAGAGTTTGTTGTGCAGGTAGAGGAGAACATCGTGACTACTAACTTTGCACCAATTACCACTAATATTCCGTACCCACTAACTATGCAAAATGAAATATTTCAATATTAGGAATAGATCATAAATGGGTTATGTTTAGATTATAAGCAATGATTGGTTACATAATCCTGCAGTGTGTTGCATAAGGAACAAACTTGAGAAATTGTTACGTATTTATTATCAATTGTATGGTGAGTATGTACTAATTGATTACAATATTAACTTAATAATATGGTTTTCTATTGATTGTTGTGTTTGCATTTTACTTTCTCCTTCTTATTACGAATTTATCAAGTACAATTTATTCTCCACATACAATATATTAATTATGTCTAGAACTCCTTCACAAATATTTATATATTTTAATATTATTAATCAATATGTTGTAGATTCTAACCTTCTCTTAAGTTATCTACTAGCCAAAGAATCATATAGAGAGCTCAATTTTCTATACTTCTCCTATACCACAAGCTTTTTCGACAAGGTTACTCTGATCGATTGAAGAATTTAGAGTGTTTAAGAGTATAATAGAAATTGCAGTTTAAAGTATTTTTTGCTCGGAAATACATTAAAATAATTTTTTTATTTTTAAAAAATTATTTTTAATATTAACACCTTAAAACGATTTAAAAACATAAAAAAATATTTTTTTTAAAATACAATTTCAACAACATTTCCAAACTCCGCAATTAAAAATGAAGTAGTGGCAGTCTTGCTATCTCTTTTATGTGTTGGCTTTGTCATGGATCCGTGATAGATGTTTTACATGCATTGCATACTCTATTCTTTCTATGTTGTCATGAATCACTTGCCTTTTACTCTACTTCTCGACCATAGATATGTCCATCTGTCACATTGTTTTTATATCACCTAGACCTCCCCTCTCACTATAGGCAGGGGCGGAGACAGGGGGCTGGCAGGGGCTCCTGCAAGGAAATTGTTTTTCCAGCCAGCTCCCTTCAAGTTAATTCTTAATATTCCGTACAAATCACAGTATTTTAACCCTTTAATTTTATGTTTTGGCTCTGCCCCTGACTGTAGGATTAAAAAAAGTTTAATATTCAAGCCATATCCTGTCATAAACTATGACTTAACAAGGTATTTTCTTCATTATTATCTAATGATCCCATGTTGTGAATGTATAAGTATTCACTATATATATATATATATATATATATATTAGGCCAATGTCAACTATTCAAAAGCTCCTATACTTGCTTGAACTTTGTGGACATATATTTGAAAAAAAAAAAAAGAGATTTGTAAAGACAAAGACTAGAGTTAAGATCGACTTGTTTATGTCCATCCTAGATTTGTTTTCTAATAAATCAACAACATGTTGTTTTTATGGTAAAAACAAAACCATTTGATGTATAAGTTGTTTCAATAATTAAAAGAAATAGTTTTAGTTTCACAAATCACATGTATAAAATTCACCAATTAAATTATATATTAGGGATTAAACTCTTGAAGGATTGTTTCATATGACTAAAATATTATCAATGATAAATCAAAATATATATTTTGTAGCCATTTTAATTCCATAAAGAAAATATTAGAGTTTGCTTTCATGAAGTGGGTGAGAACTATCATCATAAATTGATGAATGATTCATGTGTACTGCATCTAAAAGAATAAGAATATCATTAAAAAAGGCATTATTTAAATCAAATTGCATAATTTTCCACCATTAACACACTATAATGTCCAATATCGCTCAAACAATAATACATTATTTTGTAATGTACCTTTAATTTGATTGTTGAATCAGGTTATTATTTGTCTAGAAGATGTTAAAGACATTATTTTCTATAAAATTAAGATTTTGTTACAAGCAGACATTTGAAAGGCCTTCTAATAAGGTTTAAAATTTGTTAATTAAGAATATGCGAGTTGGGCTTTTATTTATACAAGACTTAAGTTTTGTATTTTATTTTATCCATATTCTTAATTTAGTTAGTTATTTGGGTTTAATTTTCAGCTCATGGTTAATTATGGTTTATTTTTATTTAAGTCAAACATATAAATACCTTTTATATCAAGATGTGAAAAACATTTTTTTTTTAATAAAAATTATGTAAGCACTCTTGCTTTTTGTTCTTCGTTGAACTTTTCAGAACTTATAAAAAAGATTATCGTTATGGCTTCCTAACTATATACCTTTGGTTTTTATTAAAGGAATTAGGTAAGTATTTCAATTTTTTATTATGGATTATATGGTTTTATCCACCGGGTTCGCTTTAGTTGATGTCAAAGTTTGACTCTAAAATCATTTTTTTTATTTTTAAATTCTATTTTGTTCTTTTTTTTTTACTTATTCCTTGCATCAAAATCACACATATAGAGTTTAGATTCATCTTGTGCGCATGTTCAAGATAGTTAGTGCAAATTTATCTTTTTCTTGAATTAGATTTTCTTTACTTTTCTAATTTATGATCTAATTAAAAAAACAAATTATCTACTAAATTGTGATCCGTCAAAATTTAAAAAAAATCAAATTAAAAGTCCATATGAAATTCAGATCTATTATGTTATTCTATATTGAATATGAGTTTCTTGAGTCAATTCCATATCGAACTAAGATTTGTTGAGTTATTCCTAAATTCCTTTTCATTTTTTGTTTGTCTTTGTTGTTTTGAATTTGGTGGCTTGAACTCTACGATCTGATTTATTTTGATTGATTTTGTTTAGTTCACTAAAGAATTGAAGAAGGTAGTTAAGACTGGAAAAAGGCAAGATGATGTGAGAATAACATCGATAAATGCCAAGTTAAGAATGAAACACGAGTGACGTGACACATCTATGGGTGTAAACATGTAAAGGAGTATATGATGTCTATTACTAACATTTTTTTTCATATTTGAATATTTTTTTTACAAAGGTGAATTATCACCCTAAGAAGAAGAAGACAAACACTTTCTTTGTGTTACAGGCAATGCAACGGTAACATATGAATGTGTTGTTTGATAATGCGAGGGATCAAATGGATATATGAGATATTATGATTGCTAATTAGTAAGATAGAAAATCCTAAAGGGTCCCTAACACCGAAAAACAAGAGAGACATGCTCTTACACCCATAGATGTGTTTGATGTTGAGAATAAGGATGAAAATACGAATGAATTTGATCAAGCATCATTCAACAATAATTAGATATTTTAGCCAAACCATTGAAAAGATAGAGCATTTAGATAAGATTTTAGAGATTGTGATTGTATAGATAAAAACCTTAGAAGTATTAAAATAAAGACTCATTCTTTCTAATGAAAGAATAATCCAAAAACTTACCTAGAGTGAGAGAAGAAAGTAAGTTAATCTTTGATTGCCATAACTATTTTGAGGATAAAAAAGTTAAGTTAGTTGTGATGGAGTTTATTAATTATGCAATTATTTGGTGGGATTAACTTGTGTTAAATAGTTGGCGAAATAATAAGGGGTCTATTAAGACTTATGATGAAATGAAGGTTGTTATAAGAAAAAAAAAAGTGTCCTTAGTCATTACTATAAGGACTTATATCATAAGTTTTAAAGCCTTATTAAGTTTCTAAGAGCATAGAGGATTACAATAAAAAAAAAAAAAAACGATGGTAGCTATGATTAAGGAAAATATAGAAGAAGATGGAGAAGTTACCATAACAAGATTTTTGAATGGTTTCAACCAAGAGATAACAAATGTCATGGAATACAATGATGCTCAAAACCAAATGAAAAAAAAAACAAAGAGAAAAAGCCCAAGCCCAACATTGGGGGACACCATAGACCATTTTGAAAAGACATTCCAAAGACAAAAGGTCAGGAAACAAGCACTAGTGATCCTTAGTCCTGAAATCCCTTGAAACACCTTTTGAGCCTACAAATATCCTTTTCTTTATAACCAAGAGCCCAAGCCTATATTACATGCCTAATCAAGCCATTTCTGATCAAAGGCAAGCAATTTGAATTGGTAGGCAATGCTTTCTTATGTGAACCAAATCATTATTCATGCAAATAAAATGAATGCTTTGAAGACTGGTTCTCTGTAACCCTCAAATTAAATCTTAAATATTTTTTACCAACTAAATGTCACTTAATATTTTTTACCAAAAGCAAAATAAAAAGTTCTCATCACTTCTGAAAACCTCTCTATAGGAATCACTTGAATTTCTTCAGAAGGAGTTTGCTTTGAATCGATGTTAAAATGATTTCTGTGTCTGGAATAGCTTTGAAATTCCAAAAATTTTGCTTGAAAACAACCCCTTGCCAAACCTTCCTTCACATAAACTTATCCCTAAACCCAAATTGAATACTTGGGGGCATGATCAAACTGGGGGGCAATAAAAAATACTTGGTAGGGTTGGCTCAATGATTTCCTTTCTGAGAAAAATATCGGGCAAAATTGGCGACCCTTGAGATAAAGATTGGAGGACAAAAGCATGATGATATCAAACCCTTCCTAAAGGTCAAGATCACAAAATGCGACTCGAGCAAGCAAGAGCGAAAAGGCCATCCAAGTTTGCTATCTAAGACTCAAACCTTTAAGAAAAGGAAAGACTCCATGAAGAAAAAGAGGACCTATATTTCTCAAGTAAGTATACATGTATATTGATCATAATGTATTGCTTTTAAAAATTGTCAGATCTGTGTTTCACCATCAACTTTTGGGTAGAGCGTTTTTTAACCCTACCTCTTTTTTAGTGCGCCATTGAGCCCCCACTTCCTTTAAAGTGCACCTTTGAGCCCTTATCTCTTGGGTAGTGCGTTTTCTAACCCTACCTTCGTTCAAGTGCGCCTTTGAGCCACTATCTCTTGGGTAGTGCGTTTTCTAACCCTACCTCCTTTTGAGTGCGCCTTTGAGCCCTCACTTCCTTTTAGTAGTGCGTTTTCTAACCCTACTTCCTTTCAAGTGCACCTTTGAGCCCTCACTCATCCTTTTTTCTAGGTAGGTCACCCATTACAATGAGACCATTCTTCCATCTGGGTAGGTCATCCATTACAATGAGACCACTCTTCCTTTTTTTTCACTTGGGTAGGTCACTCATTACAATAAGACCATTATTCCACCTGGGAAGGTCACCCATTACAATGAGACCACTCTTTTCTATTTCCATCTAGGTAGGTCACCCATTACAATAAGACCATTCTCTATTTTTTTATGTGGGTAGGTCACCCATTACAATGAGACCACTTCACATTTTTCATTTGGGTAGGTCACCCATGACAATTCGATCATTTTAAAAAACTTTGAATTTCAAAAAAAAAAACAACCTTCTTGTTTTTTCGTTGAGTGCGTTTTCTAGCCTTCACTTCAAATATTTTCAAAACAATTCATCATTTCTTGATATGTTGAGTCTGTTATCCTTTTCTTTTTCTTCTTTACAAAGTTTACTATCTAAAAATAGGCAATTGTCATAACTTATTTTTGGGTTATTCCCTAAATTCACTTTTTCTCTTTCAAAAAATCAAAAAAAATATTCGAACTAAAAAATAAAAAAATCCAAAAAATAATAGCAATGAGAAGAGGATGCCGAAGCGCCCTGAAAATGGCTAAAATTTGGTTGAGGAGGTTCAAAAATACAAAGATTGGAATTTAACAGTATATCATTGACCGTTAATGAAGAAAATTTGATTTAAGAAAGAAAAGTACAAACTTAGATGTTTATAGACTCAATTAAATTTTATTGAAGGTTAAATTGAATTTATGGAGGGTTTGATTACAAGAAAATTGATTTTTAAGTCAATTTGGGCTTTAATTGGAAGTAATTAAAGTTTTTGGGTCAAATTAAAATTTTTTAGAGTTGATTTGGTCAAATCATGAGCTTAATTGCATAAATATTGAAGTTTGATGGCCAATTAAGGTCTTGATTGAAGAAATTCAAAACCAAGGACCAAACTGAAAAGCGTATAAATTGAAGGATTGATTTGAAATCTGACTCGTTTTGGCGCCAGTTTCCATTTAAATGAAATGACGCGTTTTGGGAAAAACGACATCGTTTCATACACTCTTCATTAGAAAGAAAGAAAAAAAAGAGAAGCCTGAAATAGTGTCGTTTTGAACGGCACTATGGGTCTTCTTCTTCCCCTAGACGTGCGAGGCAAGGGAAGAAGAAGCAGCAGTCTTCCCATGCATTTCTCCTCTTCCTCTCTCTCCCGAAACCCAAAATAACCTGACAAAACACCCCACTTGCCCGAACCCTGACCCATGGCTTACCACAAGATGAAAAAACAAAGGGGACAAGCCCCTACTGGTGCCCCTAAAGCGACTGCCCAATGGCCGCCTAGCCACCCCCTACCCCTGTGCCATGACTGGACATGGGTAGTAGCCCTCTCTCCCCCTTTTCCTCTTTATAAATACTAGGGGAGAGAGACGAGAAAGTGGGGGGAGAAGGGTCTGAGACCGAAAAAAGGATAAAAAACAGAGGCAAATAAAGAGATAGAAAAGAGGAGAGAAACCGAACAGAACAGAGAGAAACAAGGAAAAATAATGGGGAAAGAATAGAGAGAGAGACAAGAGATCAGAAAAAAAAAAAAAGAGAACGAAGGATATGTATTGAAAAAGAGAGGAACAAACTAAAGCAGACGGGGAGGAGGAAAAATAGAGGACGATGCCTCTGCATAGGGAAGAAAAAAAAAGAAACTACCGCAGCGCCGTCTGGAACCACTACCACTAGCACGAGCACCACCGTGAGCCTCCACAGCAGCCACTGCAGGTCAGTTCCCTCGCCTCTCTCTTCTTTCTTTCTTCTTCTTCGCTGTAAAATGAATAATGGAGAGAGAATTAATTCACTCTCCACTATTCACGTTGCATGTGAACAATGAAGAGTCTCTTCACTGTTTGCTTTCTGTTTTCTAGGCCGGACAGCACCGCCCCAACCCAAAATGACTAGGCCAGGTCTAGCCCAATCCAAAAAAAAAATTTTCAAAAAAATATTTTCTAAAATTTGTGATTTTCCCATGTAATTTTCTACTGAATTTTGCTTAATATAGATTTTTATTTTTATATCATAAAGATACAAATCCAGTATTAAAATACCAAGTTTTCATCAAAACGATGGAAAATGTTTTTTTTTTTTAATATCATTTTGTTTTCATGCATATGGCCAAGTCTCTCAAAGCTAAAAAAAAAATCATAATGTATTTTCATGCAACAAACAAAATTCAAAAAATAGGTTTTAGCATGCATTTTGGCTTTAATAACCAGTTTATTAAAGTCACGAGAACTTGGCCAATATTTAAAAAAAAATTCAAAAAAATTATTTTGTTTTCTTTTAAAATCTGGGATTACAAATTTACACGTAAGACATACTCTTAATATTACAATTACTTTTTTTGTTGACGTTAAAATATTTAGATTTTACCCGATAAGATAAGAATCTCCTTACTAGGAAGGATTTTTCTTAAACGTAGATAGACCAACAATTAAAAATACGATAAAAACATAGCATGTATCAGACAATAAAACAATACAGCCTACCTTAGGTAGAGCATATTTAGGGTGTTAATACCTTCCATTTACGCAACCAATCCTCGTACCTAATCTCTAAGACTAGTTAGGGTTCTTAGTTACCAAAATACTAAGTGGCGACTCTCATTCCATTTTCCACTGATACGAGACAAGAATTCCTTTTCTGCCTATATTTTCCAGATAGATTGACACTTACACCTGAGAGTGGACGATTGTCGCGACGCCGCACACACGACAATAGCTAGCACTACTTTAGTTGAGAAGTTAAATTTTCCTACTTCAAAACACCATAGACCATATAAGTCGTGTCATAACCTGATGTTTTACCCTCATTTTCAAAATATCTTTCTAAAATCCAAAGATAGCAAAACAATTCAAAAAACATGTTTTCGATACATTTCGACCATTTGCACACCCTATTGATAATTTAAAATTATTTTTTTCTTGTTGATATCTTTAAAAAAAAATCAAATTCAAAGAAATATGTTTTTGATACATTAAGCCCATTATGTATTTCTTAATTGAATCAATGTTAATGTTATTTTTTGAAAAAAAATACAAAGAAAATAAGAAAATAAAAAATCAAAATAAAGAGCAAAATGGACAAAGGGCTAAAATGCAAAACAAGAAAAAAAATAAAAGACCACAACAAAATTGAGTTATTGTGGATTATATACTATAAAAAAAGATGACATAGTTTATGAGTTATAAATAGATAAGTGAATTGTCAAGAAAGGGGGTTACTAAAAAAAAAAAACAATATTCATCATCTTTTCCAACAAAGCCCTAACCACCATAATTTTTTATATGAGAATGTGAGCTAAAATATGAAGAAATAAACCCTAGAAAAACATTATTCATTTTTTTCTTCCTTTTTCCCACAAAAAAATCCTAACGTTGTCTTTCTCTCTCTAAACCCGAAATTTCTTTCCTTGATTTCTCTTACCTTCGACCTTTATTTTTTATAAGACCATCACTATTTTATGCAACTCAAAGCCCTAAAAAATCCCTTAATCAATTGAAACCAATAGCCCGTGCATCATCATCAATAAAATTAAAACTTCTCTCTTTAATTTCTCTCTCCTTTGACCTCCAAACCAGCGAGTTCATCACTATTCTTTTTCTTATTAAAGGGTTCTACACGATCATATAAACCCTACAATCTAATAATCTCAATGTGAACAGATCTAAAAGTTAAAAAATGAACCAATATGAAGAAAAAAGACCATTGTGGCTTTCCATTGTTAGATCTCCCCCACCACCAGAAGGTGGCCTACGACGCCATCACATGAAGGAGGATGGCCTAGCACACCCTATAGAGTCATCCATGCACTAGTCAAATATTAGTGGCATGTGAAACAACACATCAACCATGACAACTCCTTTAGGAGTGTTTTAGCCACACGCTGCTATTGCTTTTCTTCTTTCCATCAGGTTTTCACCACTATTTCAACTCCTCCTAGTCATCCTCAATCATTCTAAAAGTCTATTTTAAAACCTAAACATCTATTGAATAATTATTTTGCCTATTCGATGCTTTTGATGTGTTTTTTTATAAGGTTTTGATTAGGCATTATTCATTGAATGGATATTTATGTTGGAATGAATACAATCTTGCATTTTGAGATTATTATTGATTTTAATGTGTTGTGATGAGGTTTTAAGATTGAACAATATTTATGAAATTGATAGTTGTGTTTGAATGCATTCAACTAGATCATTTAATCATCATCCTTAACATCACAACACGTTTTTTATATAGATATATATGGACATTGATTCAACAATATATATTGACATGATCTTTTGCTTTAAATAATATAAAATCAATGTCAATTCATATATGCATTCATGTTGGGGTTTATAAACTTTTTTTTATAAATCTCATTAAGGTTACGATCCACGTTAAAAGGCTTATCAAACTGACATTCCAAGCCTTTTAAAACCCATCTTTATTTTCATAAAAATTGTTTTGCTATTTACTCTTAGTATTTAAGGTTGCCTTAGATATTAAGAGAAGTAGTGCATCATCTTTATTTTTTAAAAAACAAAACTTTCAGTCTAGTATTCATCGGTGACAAAATTGAGAGTATTAATAAATTTCCAGTCTAGTATTCGCCGATAACAAAATCGTGAATATTAAAAAACTTTTAAATCTAATATTCACCAATCACATCTAAGTATAAATCGAGATTATTAAGCCTTTATTCAATAAATATTGTGAATGAACCCAAGTGCTATAGGATAAGTGAATTTCATTGAGAAACCTTCCATGAACCTTTTTTAGGATTTGGGTTGAGTTCTACGACATCAATATAAACCCATGGATCGTTCATTAATATGACTTGATTGAAAATTAGTCATAGGTTATGATTTGAAGTTACCAACCTTAGAATTGAATAGGTAATAACTAAGAGTGAAAAAAATAAACTAGATTTTATAATGGTTAGGAATAAACCAACAAAATAGGGTTTAACTAAAATTAATAGACTTGCTATCACCAATAGATTACACTTAACAAACTATTAGGAATAAATGAGAAGATTAGCAATACTACTTATTTTAGGTAGGATGTTTTAGGATGATAGTATCTTTTCTTTAGCATAACCAATCTCTTAAAATAAGTCTACATTGATTAGTTAGGTTTTTCTAGTAATTATAATACTATGTGACAATTTTTTTTATTATTTTTACTCCATTCTCAAACAAGTTTTTGTTTTTATAGGTTTGCTTGTGATGTTGGGTGTGACAAGATGGAATGGTTGAATGAGTGTGGAAAAGAAAAGATTATAAAACAAGTGCAGGATGAAAAAAATGTACTTGCACTGATTTTGCCTAGACTTTCATATCCAAATAGTTGCCATATATTTACTGACTTCCCAATGTTATGCAATCAGATTACTCAATTTACTCAGTTCGTCACCTTCCTCTTCTAAATGATTCCATCTCTGAAATTTATTTGCCAAATAACAAAGTTTCCTGACCAGGTTTAAATTGTTAGGACGCTTTGAGTAGCATTGACCCAACAATTGATGAAACGGAAATTAAAAATGACATTTCAGAGAAAGGTCTCCAACCCTAATTCTGAGCTGATGATCCTAGAACTAACTGGCAATGATCACATAAAACCTCGAGGGTGGCAAGTCAAGACTTTAAGATTGTAAGTTCATCCCATAGAGTACTCTTTTCAGTGACTGTGTTTGCAGCGTAAACCCTAACTATTTCACAATGAAACATTTTTGTAGCGTATGAACCAAAAAGAAGTATTCATTGTCCACCAAAAAAGCAAATGCGGTTTAATGAGTCAACTAATGGTTATCTAGGGAATACCAATATCGACAAAGGGAAAGTTGAAAGTTGAAACTACAGAAGAGGAATTGAATGAGCATCTGTCTGTCTGGGGTCTGACAGGACCCCTTCAGTTTCCTTTCACATGCAAATGCCATCTTGCTCTAAGAATACCTCTCTGATTTTTAAGACATAACTAGACTAGTATTATTATTACCTTACTAGCTAGCTCAACCTTTGTTGACTTTTGTTGCACAGTAAATCCTTGTCTGAGTGATATTGGGAAGGAATTCCTTTTATTCTCAACCCCAAGAGGATCTTGTATACAATTCCAAGGAGTAGATAAAGTTCCCAACCATTTCCACCCATCGATTATAAACTGACTTTATTTCTTTTTTTCCCTTTTACAAGAATTAAAATGACTTGGACCTTCTGATTCTTTTTTCCGTGTGTATTCGAGGTGTTATCAAAATGAAACATGATTGCAGTCGATCAAGAAATTCCACTTTTTGCTTAGCTTTATTCGCCCATCAAGTTGTGAAATCTCCAAAATCAGGTTTTTGATAGCTTACCGGTTCAAATGGCTCGGTTTGGACCAAAAGATCCAAAGTGGTAAGCTTGGAATTCGATTTTATATTTTTAAAATCAAATAACTTCAGTTTAATTCATACACTTTTTAGTTAGTTGGGTTGTTTTTTCATAGGCTTTGATTTAATAGACCTTTAGTTTATATTGTGTTTTTTCATTTTGGTTTTTTTTTTAAAAAAACTTAAACCGAATTGAGCTAAGTGAATTTTTTAAAAATTTTCAAATGAAATTATCCGCAAAAAAAACTTGAAAACCATTAGTTAATTTCGGATCTATTTTTATCAATATTTTGGATAATTCGGTTAATTTTCCCACCCTATGGATACCTTACTATAGAATCATCAAGCAAATGTGGATTATAAAAATAATTAAAGGGTTTGTCTAGCTCTCGAGTGTCCAAAATCTACTTGTTAAGGATTATTGTGAACTTAAAATATATATCATGGAGCTACATGCATTAATGTTCTTTGTGTTTCAAGAAATTTCGAGTTCGAATATCTTTTTTATAATAATAAAAAAAGTATATGACATTATAATTAAGGTACATCAAATTAAGTATAGAATGCAAAGTTAAAACTATAAATAAATTAATTATTGCGCAGTTAGTAGACATGGGGACCATAATCCATTATCGGTCTCTGGTAATTTGCATGCCTCAATTAAATCCTGCAGAGCCGCTTGTGTTGTCAGATTCGAGCTTCCATTTGAGTACTTGAAAGTAAACCAAATTATATACTATCCAAAAAAACCTTGCTTAATGCAATATAATCAGTATTGTTCGACATTAATGCCTAAATTGGAAAGAGGGAGCTTCAAAGCTGATGTATGAAAGCAAAGGGGGGCATAAGATTGTTAGTTCCAAAGGTATAATTTTATCACGTGTACCATTTCTTTCTTTATTACGGAGTATAAGTGTCTCAAATAACCATTTTAACCCAATAATTTAAGTTATTAGATGAGGTTTTAAGATATGATTTATATTATTTTCTAATACATCCCCTCAAGTGAAAGCCTTTTGAGTTTAAAACTTGCATAGACCCATATTATCTCATACTTAATTTTTATTAAATAAATGGAGGTGGTGATATTTGAACTCATAACTACTTAGTCATTAAGAAGATTTTAATATCATGTAAAAAAATCATCTCAATTTAATAACTTAGATAAAATTTTAAAATATAATTTATATTATTTTCAATAAAATACTCCGTTGCAACATTTTTGTTCGGGAAGAAATTATCATGTACTAATGCATGGACAAAAACGCATTTATTCCAAAACTTCGAGTCATGAAACTTTCATGATATTTGTATAATGAGATTTCAAGGCTTTCCTTCAATAACATGAGTGGTTCGCTTGGTTGTTTAGGGGGGCAGCATGCTCTTTCTTTGTTAATGGCTTAATGCCACCCCTATTAGCATTGTTTTCCCCAGATATTGCCACCCTTGTTGTTTTAGGTTAAGAAGATACAATTCGAATTCCAAGGAAAAACAAGATTTGGAGAATACATTGGTGATATTTGAATCAATAAATTTGAGGTTTTTTTAAAAAGTTTCTTTTTTTCAGAAGGGAAAAATTAAGAAGGGACCAAGATGACAAGTGTGAAAATGCCTGCATGTATTTGGGCGCCATGCACATACCAGAGAGTAATTACTGCAATGGAGAAAGCAGATGACTACATTTACTAGTTCTGAACTACCCACCTTACATCCTGTATTAAAGCTCCTTTCACGATTACAAAGATCTCAACTCTTACTTTACAACTCTTCAATTATCACTCCTACTGTCTTACTTCCTCTCTTTAGCTAAAGATCATGGCTACCTTCAAGCTGCCTTGCATGCTGGTGATTTTCTTGGTGCTGGGTGTAGGTTTAGGCCAAAATGTGGATCCGTTTGGATCACAAGTAGGAAGGAGAAGGGAGATGGTGCCTGCTATGTTTATATTTGGAGACTCACTCATTGACAATGGCAATAACAATAACCTTCCTTCTTTTGCCAAGGCCAACTATTTCCCTTATGGTATTGACTTCAATGGTGGTCCTACTGGTCGTTTCTCCAATGGTTACACCATGGTTGATGAAATTGGTAAACCTCTCACTGCCCTCTTCTTTGGCTTTCCTTGCTTTTATGTTAAGCTTTCATGTAGTATTTGAGTTCAGGATGCCATGCAGACATAAAATATATTTTTTCTTCATGGCCATTGTTTCCTTTCTTTCATCTTCTTTGATAGTCAGACGAAATATTGTTTATAGGAGACAGACCTCTATATTTTTTGTACTTACTTTAAACCACTTGGAATATTGAGACAGTAGTTTGATGTTTAGCACACTCTTTTCCATATTATTAGGGTCGGTTTTTACACCTTTCATTTACCTTTTCCTTTGGTTTCTTGAAAGGAAAAGTCATTTTTTTCATTCTCCAAATGATAATTACAAATATTGCAATGCAGCATTCTCTATGAAGTTGGCTAAGCACACACATTTGTGATTGTTAATACAAGGCATTTGACCAACAGTATGATGACACCATAATGCAGTCCTGTTTTGATCTCCTGTTTGTGATTACCAAATTTTGCTTTGGTCCATTTTCTTCCGCAGCTGAACAACTAGGACTTCCTCTGATTCCTGCTTACTCTGAGGCATCAGGAGATCAAGTGCTTAATGGTATCAACTATGCCTCTGCGGCTGCCGGAATCCTTGATGTCACAGGCAGAAACTTTGTAAGCATATCCATTCATACAGACAGAATTAAGTAGCATGCATCATCACACATATTAATGAAGCCTTAAAGATATGCAAGCATGGTTGCTGAATCATTTTTCGAGGGGGTCATTTGATACCAATTTTATGTTTTTCAAACCTATTGGATTTCTTTACATGGTTCATTATACTTGGACCATTGATCTAGTTATTCTGGGACCTTCTTGTGTATTTACAGTTTCTGTATTTAATGCAATATAATTCTACGTTGCCTACGAGAGCCAAGCAATTTACAGTGTCTGTGGCAGACATTAAATGACCCTTTCGTATTCGCAGGAATAGAATATAATCAAGTAGATGTTTGGTTGGCCATCACACATGACTAAATTAAACTTGCATACTGGTATTGATATAACATGGACTAATTTTTTTGGATGTATTATTGTTTTGATCAGGTTGGTCGCATACCATTTGATGAACAGATAAGGAATTTTCAGAACACGCTCGACCAGATTACAGATACACTTGGAGCAGATGATGTAGCTAGGCAAGTTGGACAGAGCTTATTTTTTGTAGGGATGGGCAGCAATGACTACCTTAATAACTATCTCATGCCTAACTATCCAACGAGGAATCGGTATAATGGCAGACAATTTGCAGATCTCTTGACTCAAGAATATAGCCGCCAACTAACTAAACTTTACAATCTTGGAGCACGTAAATTTGTTATTGCAGGGTTAGGAGTGATGGGGTGTATTCCTAGCATCTTGGCCCAGAGCCCTGCAGGAAATTGCTCTGATTCAGTTAACAAGCTAGTTCAACCTTTCAATGAAAATGTGAAGGCTATGCTCAAAAACTTCAATGCCAATCAGTTGCCAGGAGCAAAATTCATTTTTATTGATGTTGCTCATATGTTCCGAGAAATCCTCACCAACTCCCCAGTATATGGTATGTGCCTCTTGGCTCTAATAAATTGTGTGTATTGTATCTTGAGTAGTTTTTTTTTTTTTAATTTTCGCTGATATTTCTTTGTAGGATTTAGTGTTATAAACCGTGGATGCTGCGGCATTGGGAGGAATAGAGGTCAAATTACATGTCTTCCATTCCAAACACCTTGTCCTAACAGAGAACAGTATGTGTTCTGGGATGCATTCCACCCAACAGAAGCTGTGAATGTTTTGATGGGAAGAAAGGCCTTCAATGGGGACTTGAGCAAGGTCTATCCTATGAACATACAGCAGCTTGCCAATCTTGAAATGGAATCCAATTAACAGGAATCCTTGTTTCATTCATGCCATCATAATTTTTATTGCATCACTGATTTATGAGAGTCGTAGTTTATTTTGTATTTAAAAGCAAAGAACTGGTGTGCATGTGCATGTTCTAATTGCTACCATTAATGCAACTACTTTGATTTGGTTTTGTTCCCTATCCCTTTCAAAAAAAAAAAACCTCTCTATCTTGGATACATTTATCTTTGGTGTGATTGTCTATGTTTCGGAATAAGTGAGAAAGAAAGCAGAACGAACAGGCTGCCCCGCAGCCTAGTTCTTGATACTGAGCAGTAATTAATGCAGTTGAAATAATTTCAACAGAAATGTTGCCTTTTTTAATTTTTCTGTCTACAAATATGTTTGCAGTAGTTTCACCAGTGCATTTTGTATGGTGAGTCTTAAATTCTAAAATCAATATCTTCAACCAAAATCTGCAAGCATTGTAAGCTGATCACTGGTATTGCTATGTGCTCTGACACGCAGTGGAACTATGCTCCCTCAAGCTCAAAACTAGTGCCCCGCCCCAAATCGTATCCTGGCCCTAGACGTCTAACTTCCAACTGCGGTGACTAATTGCAGCAAGTGTTCACTACAAGACATCTTGTATTTGATCAATCAAATAGGAACCCAGCTAACACACAGACTCCTTTTCCAGTGTCCAAAATAAGAGGCCTAGCTGTTTTTCATTTTGTTTTTCCTTGCACATTTAATAACTTTTCTCTGCTACAATGAGACTTGAACTTCTAGAGACACATTAGTTTTGGCGATTCTTGGGGACCATGTTTGGAGACTTTGTTTCAAGGAAACTCAGCCTTGAAAGGAAAGATACTTGCCTTGGATTCCCGAAAACGTGTTTCCGTTGCTATAATGAAGCAGTAGGAAATTTTAAATTGCTTTTATTATCTCAATCTCACCACATTTATTACAGAAGGAATGGAAGGTGGTAGCACTGAATTGGTGTTAAGAAACAAGGAAACAATTACACCATCTTCCACACATTAACATTAAGCGCATTAACTCAATAGCTGCGAACAAGATACTAAAAACCAACCAAACATATGTAGTGCTATTACAGGAAGACGGGCATAAAGAGTTGAATTTGATCCCTCTCTCATAGCATTGTCAATTGTTGTATACTCATTGGATAAGTGTAAGTCTGTGAATTATATGTTACTTGAGCGAGAAAGATGTTTGCCACTTCTGTCGGGTGAAAGGCATCCCAGTATAAGTATTTACTGCGATCCTGGCATATCTGTTGAAGAGGAAGACATGTTATCTGCCCATTGTTCCTCCCCACTCCACAACATCCCTTGTCTATGACTTCAAATCCTGTATATCATTCTCACAATTCAAAACATGCATACTTGTAGGTAATTAAGCAGGATTTTGAGGTTTCTATGACAAATTAACGTGCAACTAATAATTACCCAAGGAGGTTCCATTGAGAGACAGATCATTAGAGCTTTTATACGAATCGAGGTAAACAAACTTGGCTCCAGGCAATCGGCCATTGTTGAAATTTTGAACTAGCTTGAGGAGCCCCGAGTTGAATAAAGAAATAGCATTGTTGATTTTCTCATTGCAGCGGCTGTTGGTACCATTATACCTGGCGAGCTCGTATGGAATGCAGCCAATTTGGCCAATTGCAGTTACAATCACCTTCCGAGCTCCCAAGGCATATAGTTGCTGAGATTCGAAGGAGAACATGTTCATTCTCTCGGAGAAAAATATTTTGAAAAAAAAAATTTGATAATCGATCTACTTACGGTCAACTGACGAGTGTAATCCCGAAGAAGTACAGCCGCAAAAGCATTTGAAGTGAAATCACGGCTAGTTGAGTAGAAGTCGGACATGAAATAGTTGTTGAGATAATCATTACTTCCCATCCCAGAATAAAAGATGCATTTGCTTAAATAGCTAGTGAGTGCATTGTTATCTCCTCTGAAATATCTCCTCATTTGTTCCACTGTCATGCCAAAGTTGGCTACTTGCTGGTTCATTGAGGTGTGACCCCCCTATCAAAACATGCACATAAGGTTAATGAGCTCTTTTTATTCAAACTTATTTACTAATCATATTGTCAAATTATGCTCCATCTTGCATATGCATCAAGAGATTAATGGTAAGAATGTGGCCAAGTACCAGATTGTTTCCAGTTTCATCTCTGATGCCAGCCGCTCCAGATGCATAATTCACTCCCCTTAATAGCGCTGGGCCCCTGGTTCTCGCATAGGGTGGGATGTAATTTCGAAACCCAAAAAGTTGAGCTGCAAAAATACATGCAATATAGTTAAGTTAGATATATATACATCTTCACGCTGTGGGCATAATATAGCAACCTCCATGGTTGTTTTTTCTTTTCTAAAATTCCAAGTGCATATCATAAAACGAAACTTACCCAAGGCATCGACATATGTTCGACCATTGGTAAATCGACCAGTGACACCCTGCGGAAAATCAATGCCATAAGGCCTGTAATTGGCCCTAGAAAGTGTAAGCAACCTGTTGTTGTTTCCATTATCTACCAATGAGTCTCCAAAAATGAAAAAACAAGGTACTTGGCCTTGCTGTGGCTGTGCACAAGCTCGAGTGGCTAACAACACTAATATTAAAGTGACTGACAAAACCAAATCTGTACTGAAACTCCTCATGTTTCCCCTTATGCTTGATTACGATATGAAGGTACGTATCCTCATGGTGATGGTGCTCAATTTATAGTCCACCAAGATGGGTTCGGATTCGAATTCGCTATTATTGGAATCACAGTTGCTGTTGCTTTAAGCTATTCGACATAGCATATATCATATGAGATAAAAACGATCATACAAAAGCAATTGGAAGAACTTTTAGTTGTAGTCATGTGTTAATTGTTAAAGTATGAACCAATGAAGTTGCGGTGATAGGGGAGATGAATCTCGTGATCTATCAAGGCTACAACATACTTCCAACTGTCAACTACATTGTTATATAGGTGTAAGCAGTCAAGTAGAATTAAAAACATGCATAGATGTGATGGTCAACAGTTTATGAGAAAATACATGTACTTATTGGCAATTACTCGTAATATTGCACCAAAAAAACCAATATAGCAATGCCAAGGCAAGGCAGGGCAGGGCTACAATGTAAAATAGATCGTTGGCTATAGATGGTTTTACTGAGATCATATAGAAGAAATGCCAAACAAACTTGAAGTTATATGAAAGCTAACTCATAATACATGACTTGAAAAACAAAAAACAGTGGTACGCGCTCGTGACATGAAGTCATTGAAGAAACAAGATATGAAGTGGACATTTCTACTTGAACCAATTGTGGTCAGCAGCTTTGTTATATAAGATCTGTATAGATATACATGGAAGTAAATAAACACAATGAATTGCAAGAATGATCACAAGATAAGATCCAGTAGCTCTAGTCAAGGAAGCGTTTTGCAATTGTCATGGGATTGTTTTGCAGCTATAAAGGACCATGAGATGTTCCTTTCCTTGCTAGACTATTTCTATTATTGGCACAATTTTCTTGACTGCATATGTGGGAGTGATATTTTCTGACACCCTCCCTCATACTCTATGGGTAGAGAGATATGTTGAGTTTGTTTTGAAACCGAGATGAGGACAGGACTTAGTAAATCCATCTACTATCTGATTGTCACTTCCAATAAATTGAATATGAAGAGCTCCTCGTGCTTGACATTCTCGTATAAAATAGCAATCAATTTCTATATGTTTTTTTTGCGTGCATGCAGTATTGGATTGGGAACAAGATAAGTAGTGCTCATATTTTTACGAAACAGGGTGGGAGGATTAGCCAAGAACACACTTAGATCACAAAGTAAAAATTGTATCCAACATAAATATGTTATAACAACAGCAAGTGCTCGATATTCAATTTCAATAGTAGAGTGTGAAACTGCTAATTGTTTTTTAGAGCATCATGATAGAGGTTAGGACCAAGAAATAAACTACTTGTTGTTGAACGATAATTATCTAGTAATCCAGCCCAATCCGAATCAAAGAATACATTAAAAGAGAACGAAGATACTGGGAGAAAAGTGATACCGTAGCCAACAATACCTTTATGATAATGTGATATATATACGTTTGACAGCCTCAAAGTTTACTATTATGGGAGAACGTGTGTATTGATAGACTTGATTTACATCATTGGATAAATATGGTCTTGTCATGGTGAGTTATGGTAATACTCTAACAATACTATGATATGATGTAGCATTATTAAGAGAATCATCATAAAATTTGGACATTGTAGAGCCACACACCACTGATATGAAAACTGGTTTAGCACAATTCATAGAACACTCTAAAATCTCCATATCATACTTTATTTGAGTGATAGTGATGGATTTAGAATCATAATAAAAATCCATTCCCATGAAAAATTTAAGGATCCCATGAAAAATTTAAGGAACCAAGATCTTTCGTATCGATGTTAAGTACTAAATAAGACTCTCAATACCCTTTGTATCACTACCAAAAATAAAAATATCATCAATATGGAGAAGTAAAAGTATACATTTACTTTATATATGTCAAACAAATAGTTAGAGATTGACAATAAAATCAGAGGTTTCTCCAAAATCAATGCCTTGTTGTTGATAAAATTCCTTTACAACAAGGTGAGCTTTGTGCCTATTAATAGTCCCATCTGAATGATGTTTGGTCTTAAATACCTATTTGCAACCAATAACATTAAGATATGGTATAGGTGGAACGAGGGACAACATGCCATTTCAAATCAAAGCATTAAACTCTTCCAACATTTTTGTTTACCAATGAAGATATTTAACTAATTAGAAGTAACAAATAGGATTTGGTGTAGTAGTTAATAAAGAGGAGTAACATTCTATAATTAGATGTTTTATAGCTATCAAGACTTTAGGCTTATAAATGCCATATTTTAAACAAGTTATCATAGGATGGGTTAGTTATTTAAATGGAGGTTCAAATGTTTCATTCGGGGAGGCTATAAATAATGGATTTTGTGTATTTATTGATGAGTTTGCATGTAGTCATAGGGCATGCGCGACGTCGAGTGATGGCGGGTCTGCCTTTTGAGAGGTGTGTTGAAAAAAAGGTTTGGAGGTAATTATAAAATTATGATTATGAGTTCAAGAGTCACCACCTAGTATTCTGGTTGCTAGGAAACCTATGGTCTGCGAGAGTTCGGGTAAGGGATTAGTTGTGCAGGGACAAGACGCATCACACCAGTGCACCCTACCTAAGATAAGTTGCAATGTTGTTTGATTGTTATTCTAAGTCACATTTCTATCCATTGGTCTTATCTAAGGTTCAAGGTAAATCTCTTTTTGTAAGAAAGTCTCTACCTTATTGGGTAAAAGTTTAGTTGCTCTAAAGCTCAAATTTTAGCATTGCATTTATTTCTTAAATATAACTAATTCCTAACATTTCGAACAGAATAATTTGTATTTTTTGTATTTAGATCAAATCCTAATGGATAATCATAAACCGGTTACGATATTCATTTTTGTATTTTTAAAACATGGTAAAAATGTGATTTTTTGTTTATTATGAAAATATGCTTGGAAAACTTTTAGGATTTAGCCGTATGTACAAAAACAAAACAAAAATTAAATGAATTTTTTTAAAAAAAAGTTTTGGAGGAAACTAGGTATTTTTAATATCGAGTATATATCTTACAGTGTAAGTCTACAACTAGATATTATGCAAAATTATTGAAAAAACTTACAAAAGGCCCATAAATATTTTTTAAAAAAAATGCCCTTTGAAAAGTTTGAAATTTTCCTTTTTTATATTTTAAAATTATTCAAAATTATAAATTGAGCTGAACTCGGCCTAGCCATCTGGGCTAGACCGAAACAGGTCCACCCTGACTTAGTCGGGTGGGCTAACTAGCGGCCCAACAAACCATTCTTTTTTTGGGTGGGCTAGACCCGACCTGCTATCTGGGTTGGGTCGAAATAGGTCCAGTCCACAGCCCACATGGTTGTTGGCCCGACCTAGCAACCATGTTAATTAATTTTGTCTCCTACATGCAGAATAAATTCTTATTTTGCATGCAGGAGTTGAACTCATAGTGGAGGAAGAAAAAAAAAGGAGAAGAAGAGAGAAGGGGATTACCTAGCGTGGAAAGAGAGGTCGGCTGGTCTTGCTGTCGACTGGTGGTGGTGTTGGCTGCTGGAAGAAAGTTTATGGCTACTCTTGATGTGAGGGTGGCCCGCTAATGGTTGAGTGGGTGGCTCGTGACGAAGATGTTGGTAGAGAGGTTGGTGTCGAGTCGTGGTTATCATAACTCATTTCTAGGTTATTCCCCAAATTGATCTTCTTTATTTTCAAAATAAAAAAATTAAAAAATAAATAATAATAGCAAAAGTCTAGTATTTTGGCAAAAACAAGCTGAGAGGATTTCAAATATAGAGGAAGATCAAGCTGCAATTTCATATGGAATTGAGAGCATAATTACACCCCTATTATACCTAAAACTAAAGAGATAATACAAATTCAAGGTCAAATTAAATCATTATTGGACGACTATGCATAAAAATTAAGTCTAAGAACATAATTAGATTTTTAATAGGTCAATTTGATTTAATTATGGGTCAATTAACATTTAATTATGTTTAAGAATTAATTTTGGTCCAATTAAAGGATTTAATTAGATGCAAGGACTTAATTATACTTTAAATGAGTCAAATTATTTTTTGAGGGGCTTAATTGGTGAAACATTAAGTTTAAAAGCCTAATTTGAGCTTAATTGAGAAGATTGAAATTTTAGAAGACCAAACTTAATTTTTACAAAGTCAACATGTTCAAATTGGAGGTAAAATTGCAAGAAAATCAAGATTTTGGGGTCAATTAGGGGTTGAATTGAAGAAATTCGCAACCAATAACTATTTTACAAAAGGCACCGAACTATAGAGACTCAATTGATTGAATTCAGGGGTGAAATTGAAACAAATTAAAATTTTAATGGTTAATTAAGGGTTAAAATGCATAAAATCAAGATCAAGGACTAATGTGAAAAAGCGCTAAAATATGGGGTTGGCATTGAAGTTCAACAGAGGCAAAGTTGCATAAAATTGAAAGTTTATGGTCAATTAAGGGTGAAATTAAAATAAATTAAAAGTCAAAAGACCAAATTAAACTTTATCCAAATCCTTAAATTAAAACACTAAAAATCAAAATGGCGTCGTTTCATTTAAATGAAAATGCGTGTTTTGACCGAACAGGAAAAAAAAAAAGGACAAACCAAACAACGTGTCATCTGGAACTTTTCATCTTCTTCATCATTGGTTTTGCCCAAAAGCTACTCGGGTGACCTCTTTTCCAAAGCATTCAATGCTTCATCTCTCCACCAAGTTTGAAAAACTTACACGCAAACGATGACCTAACATCTGACTACACCCTAATATCATCTTTTATGGCCGATTGACACCATAGTGGCCTCGGCGCCGCCCAAAAATTCCCAACCCAACCAACCCTTATGCAGCAACTTTTTCAGGTCATGATGGCAATTTTGAGACAACGGTTGGGATCCTTCAGAGATGAATCAAGGGCCAAGATTTGGCACCATTAAAGACAAAATGTCCCTCTTCCACCCCCTATAAATAGACGTGGATTCCATGGCTAGAGGACGAATAAAATCTGGTGTATAGTTGACAAAAAACCAGCTTCCCTCCCCAGTTTTTTTCTCTCCATAATTAGTTCTCTCTTTTCTTTCTCTCTCTTTACTGCCTCCTCAGCCAACGCAACCTCAGAACCACCATGAATGACTATAATACAACCTCCTCCTCCAATTTATCTCCTCGTCAGCAACAGAGACAACCGCTGCTAGCTTCTCTCCTCTGCAAGTTTTCTTTTTTTTTCCTTACTCGCCAATTAATATCGGTCACCATTTCCTCCACCAACTACTCCTCAGCCACCAATAAAACCTCCTCATTGTAGTTGGAGCCCTTATGCTAGGTAACCTTCTCCTTTTTCTCCTTTTTCCTTTACATCCCTTTTTCTGCAGCAAGGTTGTTGCATGCAGAATAATAATTCATTCAGCATGCAGAACAATAATTCATTCAACATGCAGCACAAATAATTAACATGGTTGTTGGGTTGGGCAAGCAACCACGTGGGTTGTGGGCTGGACCCATTTTACCCCAGCTCATAAAGATGGACCGGGTCAAACCTAACACATAAAATAAAAAAGCTAGGTTTGTTGGGCCATTGTCGGCCCAACCCATCTTGAATGGGTCTGACCTAGATGGTTGGGCCAGGCCAGCCTGTAAAAAAAAAGGAACAGGTTTGCTAAGCCACTATCGACCCAACCTAACTCGCCTAGGTCCCAAGGGTCATTATTAATAATAATATAATAATAAAAAAAATTCCTAAAGGTCATTTTTTAAATATTTGTAGGCCCCTCGTAAGTTTTTTCAATAATTTTTCATAATATCGAGCTATAGACATACATTATAAGATACAGATCCGGTATTAAAAATATCTAGTTTCCTCCAAAATCTCAAAAAAAAAACAAAAAAAATTCAAAAAACTTGAAAATTCAAAAAAATAAATTTTCATTTAAAAAAATGTTTTGTTTTTTAATACAGTCAAATTCTAAAAGTTTTCCAAGCATATTTTCTAAAATATAGAAATCACAACATTTTTATAATCTATTATTTAAAAAAAATAGATATCATAACCAATTTATGATTGTCCAATAGGGTTTGGCCAAAATACAAAAAAAAAAAACCCATAACAATTATTCAGTTCGGAATGTTAGGAATTAGTTATATTTAGGAAATAAATACGATGTTATAATTTAGACTTTCTAACAAAGGGAGATCTTCCTTGGACATCACAAAAAGACTAATTAATAGAAATACAACCTAGCAAAATAATCAAACAACAATGCAGCTTATCTCAAGTAGGGTGCATTAGGGGTGATGCGTCTTCCCCTTGCACAACTAATCTCTTACTCAGACTCTCACAGACTATAGGTTTCCTAGTAACTTTAATCATAGGTGGTGACTCCTAAACTTCATAATCATAACTTTATGATTATACTCGAAACCCTTTCCTTTCCCAACACCTCTTAAGAGGCTAGCCCGCTATTCGATGTTGCTCTGCGACGAGATGGCAACTCCACTAGGGATGTATTGTCTGGTTGGATTAAGCTTTGCTTGTTTGATTGTTTGCCTGTGTATTTTTGTTGGTCTGTTTAATTTAATTTTAGAATGCCTTTTTACTTCATGTTCATGCATAAGTACATCAGGTATAGATTAATGCCTTCATGCATTTTAATTTTGCTAATAGACTCAATTCTAGGTTAGATGGCGAGTAACGGTTTGCCTCATAACTTTCAATCGGGGTTTAAATTCGTTATACATTAAACTATTAGTTGAGTATTTACTCGATAATGGTGATCACACCGTACCTCAATCATTTCTTGTAAACCCCTATAATGTCTTCATGTAAAGTAGTCACTAGGCAGTTCATAGACCTTTGAGACAGTTAGAAAACTTACCCCTCTTGTAATGACCTAAAACCTACCTTCACGGTTGAACTCCTTAGTAATTCACTTTGCATTAAGGCAAACCTAATTAAAATCTTGAACTCAACAAGATTTTTGAGCTAAGACCATGACTTTCATGACCTTTTCAGAATACAGGGAAAGATCCGAGATGATACAACTATCGCTCAAGAACCAAGGTTGAGGAATTACCACACATAACTAAAGTATACTACTCTCTAGAAAATATGAAGAAGTTGATGCCAATTCTAGGGTGCATAGATGAGAATATATTTGAGAAACAGTATGGGAGAATTGCTCGTTTGATAAGGATTTGATGCACCTCTAGGATCCGAGCTACAGATGTTTCACCTTCAAGGATGTTGATATGACCCCTACCATTGAAAAGTATGCTCAAGTCTTGAGTTTCCTAAATGACCCTCACAAAGTGTATTTTAGGTAAAGAATAGAGAGTACAGTTGTAGCGGTTGCAAAACCACTACATCGAGACCAAGTTGATCAGTACATGACATCTAATAGAGGGTTTAAGTGTAAGATGATTGAGAATAAACTGAAGACAAATAAAGAAAAAGGAAAGCTAGTTGAAGTAAGGTATCAGATGGTTGTTTTTGCCATTTTTGGGTTAGTTTTATTTCCCTCAAAAGTTGCTCGGATTATCAACATTAAAGCTGCTAACATCTTTATTGAGTATGAACAGGAAAAGAATAACCTCACTTCAACTATCTTGGCTGAAACTTTCTTATCTCTAAACCTTTATAGACTACATGGTAAAAGAGCAATGTGGTGCTGTACTTCTCTATTATTCATGTGGATAGTTAGCCACTTAGAGACATCAAGAGAAGTCTTTAATAATTTTTTATGGTTCAATATGAGGCCTCTTGGGTTGGTTTTGAATGAAGAGTGGAATGACCTAGATGAGAATGCATGGGTAAAAAAGTACCAACTCAGAGTAATTTCATATGGAAATCTCCTTGGGAAAATAGCTTGACTAATCTTATGAGCTGTGGTGACAAAGCATGGGTTCCACTAATCAGCTTGACTAGTTATATTAGCCATTCACCCTCATTGGTAGCCAGACAATTTAAAGTAGTACAATACATGTTAAAAACCTGGGGGTTAGTAGAGTTATCAGTTTGTTTTAAAAGGCTAATTTTTTGGTCAAGCTAAATGCCATTAGAAGTGACTAAAGGCAACTTGTTTTAATCCACAAGAAGAAGCATCAAAAGGAGTCCTAAATTAGCCCTAATTACTCAATATGGAGGAATGGTGGTTTGTCCAGGTTGCTCCAAAAGATGAAAGAGCAAAGTCAGATGCAAGATAAGCTATCGATTACCATGAAACCCAAAAGAAAAAGGGTTGCAATGAGGAAGACCTGCAAAAAGAGTTGGACAAGCTGAGAATTGAGCTCTGCAATAGCAAAAGTTATCAGAAATTCCTGGAAGACCAACTCCTGAAAAAAGAAAAGATAAAAGCTGCTTTGAACCAACAGTTGAGAGAAAACGATGAGTGGTTGAAAGAAAGAAAGATCAAGTATGATGACTTGGTAAATAAGCACGTGATGATGGAGGAAGAATTAGTGACTCTAAAAAAGGCCTCAAAAAGTAGAAAACATACTGACAAGAAGTTAATAGCTTTTTTAAAGAAAGATAGGAATCACTATAAATTAAAATGGAAAGCTAAAAAAAAGAACAAATTAGCTAATCTCACCATTGAGGAGTAGAGAAGCTTGAGAGCTTGATATCATTTCCAGGCCGATGATGAAAGGAAAGCAAGAAGGGTAGCTGAGTCAGATATGAAGGGATACCTGGACAGAGTAAATGCCCTAAGAGATCAAGTTTATACAACACAAGTTGAGCTTGAGTCCTGAAAGGAGGAAATAAAGAAAATGCAGGAGAAATTCAAGGAGTGGCAAGACTACATTACAGCTTTGATGTATAGCTACATACCAATTGAATTGTAGAGAAAGAAGAACTGTAAAAGGCCAGAAACCAAATCCAACAACTAGAAAAGATGGTTCAAATGCTGGAAAGGAACAACGAATCATTAGCCTCTAGTAACAGAACACTACTTCAAGATAATATTTTGTTCCACTACAAGATTGAACAAATAGACAGGCTAATTGATATGATGGCCTGCAAGGCAAACGAGTTATGGATGAAAGCTTATATGATTGGCAACAACGTCCACAAATATAAAGAATATTTGAATGAAGTCTTCTTTTTTATCAAGAATGTAGCCAATAGAGGAGTAACATTTAAGTAGAAAAGACTCTTTGTATGAAAGACTTGTTGTTGATAAATAAAATAAGATAAGACCTATTTTTTGAATACTTTCTAATGTGTATGGAATTCAATTGATCTAAAGACTTGGGTAAAACCTCTTTAAATTTATCAGACTACAGATTCTACCTATGCTTAATAAGGAAGTCATGGATTAGCTCTTTAAACAGGTTAATCCATACCTGATGTTCATGTGCATACATTTGCATCCACACGTATACATTAATTCATTGTAAGGTCCTCAAAAAGCTCTAATCTGTAAAGTCTATAACACTCGAGTCCGATAAAGAAACATGGAAGATGAAGAATATGTTTATCATGATGCTTACTTCCAAGAAAAGTTGGATTCTTTAAAAGTTATTCTATAATGGAGGCACCTAATAAAGAAGTGTGCCTAGTGTAGTTCACTGCAGGTAGGCTGCCCAAGTTAGTCATGTTCAAACTAGTAGCAACACATAAAGGAGATTACAGTGTCCTACCACATAACTATAAGTACTCCTTCCAAAGCACCCAACAACCACCTGTTTTTCAAGCAAAAATTGGAGATTTAACTCGTAGTGGTAGATGTTTCACTCCAGAAAAACTGGAAAAACAAAGGAAAGCCAAAGAGGTGGTCGACGTAACTAGAGAGATAAATAAACTCGTCACAAAAAAAGAAACCAATGAATTCTTGAAGCTAATAAAACACAGTGAATACAGTGTTATCAGTAGCTCAAGAAAACTCATGTTAGAATATAACTATTGTCTTGGATTTTGAGCTGCGAACCACACAGGAAGGTTATGCAAAAAGTGTTAATAAGGCATATGTGTCTCAAGATGTCAATCAAGAAGCCATGGAACATTTAGTAGGAAGAATCCAGACCTCAAATTACATGCATTTCACTAAAGATGAAATGGGTCCCGATGGAACTATGCATAACAAGCCATTGTACATCATAGTGTGGTGTAAAGACATTTTGATCAGAAAAGTACCAATCAATAATGGTTTTGCACTAAACGTGCTTCGAGATATATGTTGAAAGAAATGTTTGTTAATGAGTCATATATGAAACCCAGTACCATGATGGCGAGAGCATACGATGGTTTGTCGAGGCAAATAATAGGGACTTTAAAAATGAAGTTGTATGTAAGGCCATAGATGTTCCTGGTGATGTTGCAAGTAATAGATATTCACTCATCCTACAATATATTATTGGGGAGGCCATGTATTCATACAGCTGGAGCAATGGCTTCTTCACTGCACCAGTGTTTGAAATACATGATGAATAGGATAATGATAATTGTCAAAACTGAAGAGATAATTTCAATAATTAGAAATATGGCCATACCTTTCATTGAAGTAGAAGACTGTAGAGATGGGAATATTCATGCATTTGAAATCATGAATGTCAAATGGGTTCCTAAGGGTGCAGCGCTGAGAAAGCCAAGAATCTCAAAAGCAACAAGGATGGTGCCAAATGATTTTTAAAGAATGGGATTCCTTTTCAGTATGATCCCAAGACTAGAATGTCTGGACAAATCAATGTGATGAAGCTAAAATATACGGATCAAAGGTTTAGGCTCGGATATAAGCCCAGGAAAGATTATTACAAGCGGGCTGCCCAGATTAGAAGGAAAGCAAGAATGCAAGGATTGAAGGGAAAGAGCCAGAGGAAGAGGAACTTGTCATCTCACTGCTCTAAGCATCTTTTTCAAAGTCTGTAAAGGTGATTAGATCTGGTATAGCAAATCTTCACATCAACACCTTGGAGTGCTAAAAAAAGACAGATAGAGGAAGCAGAGGTGGGAATAAATGATGAAGTTCTGCCATAGCTTTCTGTCCACACACACAGACATTCTAGTTGATAATAGTGCAAAGAATGCCACGTATTCATTAATGGATGGATTCTCTAGCTACAACCAGGTTAGAATAGAAAAAAAAGACAAAGAGAATACCACCTTTGTCAAGCATTAGGGAACATTCTGCTATAAAGTGATGTCATTCGAATTGAAGAATACAAGGGTTACATATCAAAGAGCAATAATCACTCTATTTCACAATATGATGCATCGAGAAGTGAAGGTCTATGTGGATGATATACTTACAAAATCAAAGAAAGAAAAGGATCACGTATGAGTATTGAGGAGACTATTTGAAAGGCTATAAAAATACCATCTGAAACTAAATCTTGCAAAATGCTTGTTCGAGGTAAAGATAGGAAAACTACTAGGTTTTGTAGTAAGTGGTTAAAGAATAGAAGTTGATCCAGATAAAGCCAAAGCCATCTAGGAAATGTTGGCACCTAAGACAGAGAAGGAAGTAAAAAGTATCCTTGGGCATCTAAACTATATAGCTTGGTTCATATCTCAACTAATGATGACATGTGAGCCAATTTTCTGCTTGCTCAAGAAAATAAAATCCAGAAGTATGGGACAACAATTGTTAGGAATTCTTTAATAAGATAAAAAGGTACTTGCAAAATCCACCATTGTTAGTACCTCTAACACCAGGAAGGCCTTTGATCCAGTATTTTACAGTGATAGAAATGGCCATGAGTTGTATGTTAGGTCAACATGACTAGTTAGGAATGAAAGAGCAAGCCATTTACTACTTGAGTAAAAAATTTAATGATTGTGAGTTCAAGTGCACAACAATTAAAAGGTTATGTTGTGCTTTAGCATGGAGCACAAAAAAACTCAGAAAGTATATGTTGTACTACACAACTTGGTTGATCTCGAAGGTGGATCTATCTATAAAAAGCCTTACTTGTCAAGTAGAATAGCAAGGTGGCAAATGTTGTTAGCGGAATACAACATTGTCTGTATGACAAGAAAAGCTGTAAAAATGAGTGTAGTTACCAACCATCTCACAGATCATGTTGTGGAAGACTACGAGCCATTAAATTTTGACCTCCCTAATGAAGATGTGCTGGCAAACGAGAATGACAGTGAGGAGAGTGATTAGTAGACCCTTTACTTTGATAGTTCAGTAAACATATCAGGAAATGGGGCTGGAGAAGTAATAATTTTCCCAGAAAAAAAAAAAAGCAATACCCTGTTTTAGTAAGGCTATAGTTCGAATGTACCAATAACATGGTTGAGTATGAGGCCTGTATCATCAGTCTGGAAGATGTTTTAAAACTCAAAGTTAAGAAGCTTAAAGTCTTCGGGGATTCTCTACTAATCATCTGCCAAGTAAAAGAGGAATGGCAAACCAAGGATGAGAAGTTAAAGCCATATTAAAATTATCTCTTGAAGTTAGCCAATGAATTTAAAGAGATCAAATTCACCCACATAAGCAGAGATAAAAATTAATTTTCTAATGCCTTGGAAACCCTAGCTTTAATGACACAAGTTGTTACTAAGGGCAGGATCTAACAAATGGATATCAAAGTCAGAAACCTCTAAGCTCACTGCTGCACAATTAAAGAATCATTAGATGGGAAACCATGGTACAGTGATACCAAAAGGTTTCTCTAGCACCAAGAATACCTTTAAAGGGCTTCTACGACAAATGAGAAGACTTTGAGGAGAATAATTATGAACTTTTACTTGGATGATAAAATCATATATAAGAGGTCATTTGACGGGACTCTGCTTAGGTGTTTGAATGAAAGATTGGGCAAGCCTTGAAGGAGGAGGTCCACGAAGGGATCTGTGCCACCAACGCTAATAAACATATGATGGCAAGGCAAATGCAAAGATCATGGTATACCTGGTTGACCATGAAGGCAGACTATGTCAAAAGGTGCCATAAGTGTCAAATACATGGTGATAAGATTAATGCACCTTCAGCACCACTGTTCAATATGCCCTCGCTTTGGCCTTTTGATATATGGGGTTTAAATGTCATAGGGCCAATCAATCCTAAAGCGACCAACAGGCACAAATTCATTTTGGTGGCCATTGACTACTTCACTAAATAGGTAGAAGCCAACTCTTACGCCCATGTAATACAGAGAGTAATCAAGAGATTCATTGAGAAGGATTTGATCTGTCGTTATGGTTTACTAGCAAGATTGGTAACTAATAACACTCAAATTTTCAATGGAAAGTTGATTGCGGAACTCTGCACCAAATGGAAGATTAAACATCCCAACTCTTCCCCAAACAAATCAAAAATGAATGGAGTGGTCGAAGCAGCTAATAAGAATCTCAAGAAGATCATTCAAAAAATGGTGGTCACCTACAAAGATTTGCATGAGTGCTCTCGTACGCACTTCATGCGTACTGCACCACTATCAAAACTTCCACAAATACAACCCCGTAATATTTGGTATATGGGATAAAGGTGCTTATACCCTTAAAAATAGAGATTCCATCACTACGAATTCTGAAAGATGTAGAGTTGGATGAATCAGAAGCAATTAAACTTGATCAATGAAAAGAGGCTAACAGCCATTTACAACAAACAGATATACCAAAGTAAAATGGCAAAAGTATGCAATAGAAGGGTCAGGCCAAGGGCGTTTAAAGAAAGAGATCTGGTGTTGAAGAAGATCTCACTAGCATCAAGAGAAGATCAGAATAAGTGAGCACCAAACTACAAGGGACCATATGTGGTGAGAAAGGCCTTTTTGGGAGGAGCCTTAATTCTAACCAATATGGACAGAGAAGATATACCTAGACCTGTAAACTTTGATGTTATAAAGAAATACTATGTCTGATATATTATTCCTATCAATCAATAAAATTGAAGTTTGGCCAAGAATTCTTTAGTGTGTTTTTCTTTTTCTTCAAAAAGTGTGCATGATCTTATGTTTAAGAATCTGAGCAAAGTCAAATGACGCGCATTTGACTTTTTGTCAAAAAAAATTATGCCCGATCTACTAGTAAAAAAAATTAAGGCCCAAACATGCAAGCCCTTACTAAATGGACCAAGCACTCTCCTGGCTAGCCAATCCCAACAACACCTAACATTTTCTTTTTTTGCTATTTTTTTTTTACTTTATGCCTTTTTGGATGTCTTTTTTTTTAAATAATTTTTTAATTTATATTTAAATTATTACCTTTGCTCTTTTGTTTTGTTTATTTAGACTCTTTTAAATTATGTTTTTTTAATTAAATGTATGCTTTTAATGTTTTTGAACAAATTATTCAAATTCATCTATAACATTTTATTTTTATGTTTTAGATAAATAGAAAATATTTATTTTTTCATAATATTTCTAACATATGTACCCTTACATAATATATTTTGTTCTTTTTTATTTTATTCAATCAATTTCATGTGTGTTTATTTTTTGTTTGATTAAATAAAAATTTGATTTTGATAAACAAAGTCAGTCAAAAGTATGTGTTGTAAGGTCAAATATCTTTATCTATATATGTCTCTTAATTTTTCTATTTTTGTTTTTATTTATCATTAATGAGTTTTATTTTTTATTTATTAACATACATAGTTTTGAATTTATTTGGATACATGTATGTATAGGTTTTTTTATTTGCACTTATAATTTGTTTATATATAAAAACATATCAAAAAAAAGATGCATATATAATTTTTTTTAAAAAAGCAAAAATACCTTACATGCAACAGTGGGTCAAATGGATAGCATATAAAAATATACTAAAAAGGAAGGAGGGTTTTAACAGTGTTTTTATTGTAGCTTTAGAGATATTTCACTATGGACTACAACAATGAAATTATTAATTTGCGGCTCATTCAAATAACAAAGGGCTTTGCTTAAAAGGATATTATGGTCTTTTTGTTTTATATGAACAATGAAAATACTATCTTGTCCTTGGAGAGAAAAATTATATGCCTTTAGTCCAAGGGTAATATCGGTTTTTTTTCTATTTTAGATTACTAAAATGTCTTTTAAGTCAAAACAATCAAAGCTTTCGATCAAGTGGTATTTATGTATTTTCACATTGGTTATGTCATTATTTTTATGTTTTATCAAGGGAATTATCGCATTTTAATAGAATAAAATAATATTAGATTTCAAAATATTGATGGCGCATGCATTGTACGCGCCAACACATGGGAGGCACTCTCACACTTTGGGCAGTGCATGCGGCGCCTCCATCTAGATAAACCTGACCATCTGTCGTGTAGTTAGATACACAGTCGCTTTCTCTTTCAGCTGGTGTGGTGCGTATCATTAATGGGTGGGTGGTTTGTCATCAGCAAACCTTTCTTTTTTAATCTTCTTTTCTCTCCTCTCCCTTATAAATTGCTGATTGGTTTTCTTTGTTTTTTTATATTTGTGATTCAGTCTTTCTTCCTTTGACTTTTTATTTTTGTCCTTGACTTTTTAATAGGAGTTCTGTTTCATTTCAATCTAGTCATCCGATTTCAATTTGTTATATATTATGCTTTTTAATTTGATTCTTATTCTTTTGATTTTTTATTTTTTTACTTGACCCTTTTATATAAGTTTTTTTTCCTCAACTTCACCCTTCAATCCAAGTTTATTTTGTGTTATTTTTTTCAATTTGATCCTCTACTTTTTTTTTCCTCTTTTGTTGGAGTTATTTTTATCTTCAATTTAACCCTCCAAACAAAAATTTATGTCTTTTTTCTTTTAATTTCTTTTTTTCATCCTTTGCCCTCGTGTTATTTCTTTTTGATTTACTACTACAATTTCAATTTTTCATATATTTTTTTTATTTGGTCCTTATTTTTTGAATTTCTTTTTTTTCCTTAACTCTTTTATGAAAATAATTTATTGGTTTCTAATCTCACATTTCAAACCAAGTTTATGTTTTTTTTTTAAATTTCTTCATCATTATTTTATTTTATTTTTGTTTTAGTTATTTTTTTTCAATTTAACTCTCTGTTAAAAAAAATATTTTTCTTTTAATTTATTTTTTTTATTTTTATCCTCATTATTTTAATTATCATTTTTTATTTTAAATTTTTTTTGTGTAGTTAATTTTTTTTCTGTTATGTTTTCAAGTGTTTATTGACTCAGCCCAGTTTTTTTATCCTTTTATTATTCAATTTCGTGGTTCTATTTTTTTCTTTTCAAGATATCATGATATTTTTTTAAAAAAAATTATCTGATTAATATCATTAATTAAAATAAATCCGACATATTAACCTTATTTACTCTTCTTTTTTTTTTTTAATGCATTTGCATTGCCGACACGCACTGTAACGCGGGACGTGCCTAGTGTGTCTATAAAAATCCAATTGAACACGATGTGAATTGTGATTGCTCATGCATCCGGTTTAACTTGTAGCGCCAATAAATCCAATTACAACAGAAAAGGAATCTATTCGTTTAGACTTTAGAGTATGAGTGATGGAAGTGAAGCTTAGCCATAGACGATTCTCTGATCTTTCTCTTCCCAGATTCCATTTTCCAAATCCTAAAACTACCTTCCCATCTCCAAGGTTTCTTCATTTTTCTTCTGACCCATTAATGCACTTTCATTGTTTTCTCTCTTTATTCGCTAAAGATTTGATCCTTTTCTTTTCTTTTTTGTTGTTGTTGTTGTTGTGTGTGTTTCAATTGCAGTTTGAAATGGTGGGTTAACAGTAAGAAGCATTTTACCGTTCTTGCAGAGGTACAATCTTTCTCTCCCTGTTATTTTGCTTTGTTTGGTTGCCAAGAAATTTGTACAAAGAAAGAGAAGTGATGACATATTTCTTCTGGTTATGTTGATAAACTTTGCATCTTTTTGGAATATAAGAGATGGGTTTCAAAGTTATGCAAGTCCATGTCTTCTCTTTTTTATCAGATTGCTGTTCTTGCTACTTAAGAAAGAAGAATAAGAGAAGAAGCTTATACTTGGTTTCAGTCTCGCATTTTGCTTATTTTTGTAGTGAGCCATTAATTAGTTTTGTGGTTTCAGAGATGGAGATTTCATATTCAGGATATTTCAAAGGGTCAAAGCTCCACCAATCCCTACTTGCTCCATGTGGTCAAAGAGTAATAACTGAAATAGTAATTTGTTTATTTATCTATTTGCTGCACATTGCTGACAGTTAGCTAAGTAGATGTGAATGGCATGCTTCATATATTTTGTTTGTAACTGGTTTCAAAAGGCATGGAGATTTTCCTTTTCATTTGCTGGGAAGTTGAGTTGTGTACTTTTTTCTTTGATTGGGATAAAACATACAAAGCTAAGGGCAGTTTTTTGTTTCTTGAACAATTTTAACTGCTGATTGACCATTCACCATGAAAATGTGTGTGTTGAAAACATGGATGGTTGTTGTGGTTCTACAATACTGGCCCATTTACTCGAAGAAATTTTATGGCAGGGGTGAAACATTAACTTCAATTTCCAAGCAGTATGGGGTGTCTATATATTCTGTTGCTGCAGCTAATAAGAATATATTGGATGTTGATCTTGTTTTCGAAGGACAGCTTCTTAACATTCCTGCATCTGCCCCTGCATACACTCAAGTGGTGAGCAGAGTTACATTATCATTTACAAATGGATTAATTACTGTTTAGACAGACAAAAAAAAGAAGAAAAAGGAAACTGTTTCTTTTGTAATCATGCTCTGCAATATATATCTAATAATTAAACTTGTTGTAGACATGATATTTGTGGCGTGAATACATGTATGTTAGAATGCACTTCTTGGATCATTCAAATTCGTGTCCTATTTTTCCTTAATGCTGGAGGTACCATTGTATTCCTCCTGCATTCTAGAGCAAGATTTTGCTTTAACGTTTTTGTTTTAGCGATGAGATTGTCAATTTAAGTCATTTGTGAAATAGTTGCCACTCTACACTTAATGAGAAGCCACTCGGAAATATATATGAAATACCACGTACTCAGAAACCACTTTCCTTTTAACTAGCTTATGATCTATTGATTGTTCATTATGAGTTGAGGCTATTCAATGCGACACAACTGTACAGAATGTATTTAAAAAGTTCAATCTGCAAGTCATTTTTCTTCAGTTACGACTCCAGGAGAGCTCAAAGACAGGGAAACTATAATTTTACTCTTACATGAACGACTTGCAGATAGCTCGTAACACAGGTTGTCTTGTTTGTTGACATATGATATAAATAGTTAAGGAATGAATTCACCATTGCAGCCGTAACTATACAGTAAAGTTTAATCCAAGTTGACTTGCACGCTTGGAAGTCATAAGCTGTGTTTTGTGGAGTTTTGATTTGTTTTCTGGGTTCTAAAGGTACTTAGTGTTTGTGCCTCAATCAGTATCAGATCAAGAAATGTGAATCGCCTAGCTTTGATCAACTGGAAAGGCTTCAGAACTTTATGAAGATTATGGATGGGGTTCTAAACCAAAAGCCCTTCATCACAGTAACCGCCCTCCGTTTGCCACATGTAAGCTCAGTACTAAAACACTTTCATATCCCAACTTATTTTGTCTTATAAATTCATCAATAGTAGTGACCTCAACAGCCTTGTCCACTCTATTATCAGGCTAAAGCCACTGGTTATTTTCTAGTTCTGGTTCCTGCATTAGCATTTTGCATCAGATGCATAATTGGTGCCTTTCACACTAGAGCTCGTAGAAACTTGGGATGCCAAGCTTCGAATGAATCAAGGAGGCATCATGATGTGCCCGAGAGTAAGCGTTGGAAACATGCTCTCAGTGACATAAGGGAGCCAGATAATTTGGATGGTGAACCATTACTAAATTCCACTGTAAGCTCATCGCTTTGGTTTTAATTTCATTTGCCATCTTCCTTTAACAGTTACGAGTATGTCACATTATTGATGGAGTTATGATGATGCAAATTATTATGGTTGAGGTTTGATGGATACCCTAAATCTTAATATTCTACTTTGGTTTTGTACTTGTTTCTTTCTTTTTTTCTTTTCAATTCTATTACATGTTGCAGCTCGTGTCATGCTGTGAAATTTAGGATTATTGGACATGAGTATTTGATATGACAAAGCTTAACATCCTGGTTATGGTTGGTTATTCAATGACCATCCCCTCTTTCCCCAGCTACAAATGCACTGGAGAGAGAGGGGGAGAGAGAGAGCATTTAGGACTTTGAATGAAGAAAGTATCGATATACTATATAAAGATCATTGATGACTTTGATTTCATTTTCTTTGAAGATGCATGTTTCTTGTCAAATTAGATGCCTTATATCAAGATTTTTAATTGGAGTTGTTTTGCCCTCATTAAGTTTTGCTGAATTTGCATTGATTTGTTTGCGTTGTTGCCATCTTGTGTCCTTTTTCTCTTGCTCATAGGCTGCCAACATTCTGTTGCTTTATAATGATGTACTTTTATCCTATCAAATGAATACTGCACAAGTTTGATTACCAATTGTGAAATGGAAACTGCAGGAGTGAATACAGAAGAATTCGTGATTGTGTAAATTATTTTTTACCATAGTAATATTTACGATCTAAGATTATTGATATGATATTTAATTTATTTTATATTTTATTTTCTTGATTTATTTACTTTGCATAAGCTTCTCTTATCTTTACAATCTTATTATTATTCTCTTGATAAATGGTTCACGTGGCTTGATAATTTCTTAATTGGACCGACATGGAATTTAACAAGTCCTAAATTCCTCATCAAATAGATCTTATTCTTGGAATTGTCAATAGAAGCTTAATTTGAATGCCTCAAAAAGGAAAGAAGGAAAAAAGAGATTGTGCTTGCTATGATGGTTTCCATCTTGTGCAGGGTACTTCTGCAGATCAAGATCAAAATTCATTTGAAGAAGTCTCTCATGCAGACGACAAACTTGAACATGAATATCAGAAGTTTTTATCAGAATGTGGAATTAGCAACTCGGGATACTGGCGGGGAGGTTCTACCGACTAAAATCAATACAGTGCTGTTCATCCTTCTTGGTACCAAAATTTACCATACAATCTCATGGTCATCTGCAATGATTGAATCCTTTGTACAGTTCTATAAGTTTTTTTGTTGTTGTTTTGAGTGTTTAAGAATGTAATGAGGCTTGAAGATTATGAATCATATCTTTCGGACTAGTTAGGCTTCATTTCTGACTAGTTTGCTTGCAATGTGTGATTATCCCTTCCAGGGATAAGAGGAATAGGAAAAGGCACGGCAAAAGATTTACTACAAAACCTGTAAATTTGACTGAAACAGCTTGTTTAGGTTTTACATGTCATGTATAAAAATTGTTGAAAGCTGCTCTTTTTCCCATCGCTGCAGTCTTTTTGCTTACGCTAGAAATAGGCATCCATGACTACCATTCCTGCAGGCAAAACAACAGATGTGTTCAACAAGTGCCGTGCTGTACTAGCCACAGCATAAATTTCTGTCTCATGAAGTTGAGACAGCACAGGATTGAAGATTTAGCACCTCCCTCTGAGGATTCATTTTCCTTTCTGGAAAGCAATATAGAACCACTCAAGCTTATAGATGATTGATTAGCTGGGAACGTTAATGCGTTGCTCAAACTGAAATGTAGAATTGCCGAACCAATCAATCTCAAAATGCCTTCGTCTCTTAAATTGACTTCTGGCAGGGATTCAAGTGGGCTATGTTCTGATAAACCATCGCAAAAGGAGCATCTTTCTAATAATTTTGTTTTTGATTCCACTTGCCTCTGAAAAGCACTTTGCATCTGACCAGCAGTTTCTGCTGTCATATGCTTAGGGCTTGTGAAAATTAAATTGATCCACGAATTTCTGTCTCAAACTTTCATTATGAACAGAAAGCATGACTACTGGTTTTCCTTCGTGTTTGGAGCTTTGGTTGAGGCATTTCTCGCATTGGAAGTCAATAAAAGATAAAGATGGTGTTTGGTTGTATGAGTGACTAAATCCTACTTTGTTTTCATTTGTGGATGGAATGGGAATCGGCCCGGTTCAGGATCTCCCCACCCCGAATTACTTTTATTTTATTTTTGATAAGCGACAAGCAAACAGCTTTTTCTTTTCTTTTCTGTTTCCGATAAACTTTTTTTTTTCACGTTTAGATGCACTCCTACATAATTTACCCATGCTAAGTTATGGTTTATTTCAGTTTTTTTTTTAAATGTTAAATATTAATATTTAAGTATTGGTAATGTGTTCTAGAGAAATAAAAATAATTGTATAGGTATTGATATAATATAACCCAGTCAATTTGACAAATTTAAACAAATTTAAAACAATTTGAAGAATCAGAAGAAAAAAAAAACATAGTTTGAATAATAAAAAATTCAAGAAAATATTTTTAAAAAAAATTAAAACTATAATATATTGGATCGATCCGGATCAACCCAAATTAAAATGCAAAATTTATAACTCGGATCATGAGACTATGATAACTTTATAGAAAGCAAATTAAAAAAAATATTGATTGATCAATCAATTCAATATTAAAGAATAACATTATAAAAAATCAATTATAAAATGACACAAAAAAAACTAGAGTCAACTCGGGTTAAATATGAATTATGAAACCATGATAACCCAATAAAAAATAAATAAAAATAAATTATAAAACTCAATTCCTAATCAATCCAACATTTAAAGATGAGATTGAAAAAAAAATCAATTAAAAAAAGGACTCCAGTCAACCCAGGTTAACTCACCAAACCCTTGTCTCAGATCATGAGACTGTGATAACCTCATAGAAAGCAAATTAAAATTAATTATAAAAATTAATTCTCAATCAACCCAAATAGTAAATGAAAAAATTGAAATAAAAAAAATTGAATTACAAAAAAGAACAAAAAACTTAAGTCAATCAAGTTAACCCGCAAAACTAGTGACTCGGGTTATAAAACTGCAATAACCCCATAAAAAAATCAAAATAAATTATGAAGTTTAATTCATAATAATCTAATGTTAATTAATAGAATTGAAAAAAAAAATTTCAAAAATTTCAAAAAAATAAAAATTATTCCAATAAATATTAATTTATGAGGAGGTTAATAGTGTTTCCCACCTCAATTAGTTTTTTTTAATTACCTTCTACTATCCCAAATGGTTTTAATGTTATTCCTAACTATTAGATAGTTTTTTTTTTTAATTCAGTTTATTGTTTTTTTTAGATATTATAATAGTTATGGAGATTTGAAATAAAGAATTATAAAAAATAAGAAAATAAATAAATAAGAATGAAAAAGTGAGTTTTTTATTAGTTGCTTTGAAATAAAAGACAAAAATGAAACTTCTTCAAAATTTTAGAGATAAGATTAGGAAATTGTAAACGGGGAGAAATGTAACATTGATGAAATTGTGAAGACAAAAATAAGTTTACTCTCAATTTAAAAAAAAAAAAAAGTTGCTGCCCCGTGAATTGAACTTGAAATTAATATTAAATTGCCATAAAATGGGCAAACCCATTTTCCAAAAAGGTAAGAAATATTCTAAATATTTTTTTGATTAAGAAAATAATTATAAATAATTCACAAAATATAGAAATTCTTCCTAAATAATAAATAAATTTTATTTTATTTTGTTAAAAATTATAATTAAATATTTAAAATAGGTAGATTAAACCTTTTTAGCAACTGAAGTAAAAAATTATAATTGTTTAAGATTTTGATGATAAATTAGGAGTGAGTTTTCAATTGACCCTTCTAATAATAAGTTAGATTCACTATATTAAAATAATAATAATTTTGAAGTAGTGTAGATTGTAAACACCCGGTTTTAAAAATAAAATAAATAAATAAATTTTTAGAATAATTATTTTAAATATTAATCGAAATAGGATATCCGGTTAAATGAAAAACACTCAAATTAATTAAAAAGAAGCATTGTAGTAATTTTGGAGGAGACAAAGGGGACGGGTAAAAAAGGCCATTGGCTTCCTTTGAAAACCAAGGTGGCCGGCCATTAGAAAGGAAAGTAGAGAGGAAGATTTCATATATTTTTTTCTTGAAAAATCTCATTAAAAACACTTGAGAAGGGATAGATTAAAGTGTTAAAATGAGATTTTGAGTGATCAAAAAACCTAAATTAAGTGAATTAGGAAGTTTTAGTGTTTGAGAAAGTTCTTGGAAGCTAAGAGGAAAAGGTAAAGAAAAACTTGAATTTTTTATGTGATTTACTCTAAATTTCTAGCAAGGATTATGCTTAACATGATGGATTGTGATTTTTCCATGCAATGAGCTTGAATTAGTGTAATGTATATTATGGAATTTAGAGTTTTAATGCATTCTGTCATAACCCAATTCTGGGTTATTCCCCAAAAATCAATTTTTTCAAAAAAAAATAAAATAAAAAGCTGGCAACGTGGAGAAAGCAAGCCGGGAAATCAAACTGTAATTTTTGGAGGAAATTCAAGGCCTAATTGTACCCCATTATGCTCAAGAATGGAGAAAAATGCAAATTCAAGGTCAAATTAAATTATTATTGGACGAATTTGCATAAAAATTAAGTCCAATGACATAATTACATTTTTAATAGGCCAATTTGATTTAATCATGGGCCAAATTAAATTTTAATTATGTTTAAGAATTAATTTGAGTCCAATTGAAGGATTTAATTAAGTACAAGGACTTAATTATACTTTAAATGGGTCAAATTAATTTTATTTGGGGCTGAATTGGTGAAAAATTAAGTTTGGGAGCCTAATTTGGGCTTAATTGAGAAGATTGGAATTTTAAGAGACTAAATTTAATTTTTACCAAGTTAATTGATTGAAATTAGGGGCCAAATTGCAAGAAAATTGAAGTTTTGGGGTCAATTAGGGGCTAAATTGAACAAATCCGAGGCCAAGGACCATTCTGCAATAGGCGGCAAACTATGAGGATTCAATTGACAAAAACCGGGGGTGAAATTGAAGAAATTGAAAGTTTAATGGTCAATTAGGGGTTAAATTGACAAAATCCGAGACCAAGGACCATATTGTAAAAGGCGCGTAACTTCGGGGCTGCAATTAAAGTTCATCAGGGGCTTAATTGCATTAAATCCAAAGTTTATGGTCAATTAGGGGTTCAATTGCATGAAATTGAAAGCCGGAGGACGGAATTGAAAATCAGATTAAATCCCTAATTCAGTCAAAACGACGCCGTTTTGTATAAAAAAAAAAAAGAAGAGGGGACCAGACGACGCGTCGTCTGGTCACTGTTCATTGTTTTCCCCGTTTTACCCAAAAAAACAGCGTTGGAGCCTTGTTTGCAGGTGCATTTAATGCTTGTTTTCTCCATCAAATAGAACAAAACTTGAACGTAAAGGATCCCCTGCAGTTCTTCTACAACCCCATGTGAACGGTTCAGGATGAATGACAGCACAGCGACGCCGGCGACGGCGTGAAGAGGTCAACTCAGGCAGCCTTTTCCTGCAGATTTGACAACGCAGGGAGGCTACTTTGAACCAACGGTTGGGATCCTTACCAACAGAATAAAGGGCTAAATTTTTTTCCTTCATGAAGACAAGATTGCTCTCTACCACCGCCTATAAATAGGAGCAAATTTCATGTTCGGAGGAAGAAACAAATCGAGTGCAAAGTTGACAAAAAAAATCAGCCTTTCTCCCTTGTTTTTCATCATTTTCTGCTTTCTCCTTCTCAGCCACCGTTTCTACCACCAACCGGCCACCAAGCAGCCACCGTGGCCTTCTTCCTCTTCTCCTTCCAGTGTTTCTCTCTCCTCTGCAACTTCTTCTTCTTCTTCTTCTTCTTCTCTGCTTCCACTGCCACCGTCACCTCAGCCGAAGTCCCCTGAGCCGCCGGACAGACATCCCCAGCACGACCGCAGACCCTCACCACCTCAGGTGGTTCTCCTCCCTGCGTCGCCTCCTTCTTCTTCGTTGAGGCCGTTGCATGCAGAATTCATTTCTGCATGCAGCGGCAGAATAATTAACTTTGTTATTGGGCCGGGCCAGTTTTGGCCCAGCCCAAATAGCTGGGCTGGTCTGGCCCGGCCCCCTAATGTTTTTTTTTTTTGAAAAAAAAAATTCAAAATTTTTTCAAAAATCATTAAAAAAATTCATGATTTTCTCAAATATTTTTCTATCCATTTTGCATAATATCGGGTTGTATATTTACACTGTAAAATACAAATCCGGTATTAAATTATCTGGTTTTGTCGGAAATATTTCAAAAAAATTTCAAAACATTTGCAAAAAGAAAAAATATTTTATTGCATACGGCCAAATCCTAAAATTTCTCCAAGCATATTTTTCAAACAAAAATTGCATCTTTTTCATGTGTAAAAAATCCAAAAATGGATATCGTAACCAGTTTATGATTATCCATTAGGATTTGGCCAATATGTCAAAAATCTTTTCCCAATCCTTTTTTAGAATCTAGATGTAGACTTTAATATTGGCGGGGTGTAAAATTACACGATAAAGTACACCCTCATGTATTAAAGATACAAAGTGTAGAAATGCGATGCTAATAGTCAGATTTTAGAACGGTTAGAATTTAACCTGATAAGGTAGAAACTCTCTCATGAAGAGAGATATGCCTTGAACCTTAGAAAAGACCAACCAATAGAAACCCAACTTAGAAAAAACAATCAAACAACAATGCAGCTTACCTTAGGTAGGGTGCACTGGGGGTGATGTGTCTTCCCCTTGCACAACCAGTCCCTTACCCAGACTCTCGCAGACCATAGGTTCCTAGTGACCATAATACTAGGTGGCGACTCCCAAACATTAATCATAAATCTATGATTAAAAACCATTTTTAACACACAACACCTCATCAGGAGGCACGATATGAGCCTCCGCCGTCGCCAGATGACGTCGCACCCCCCGCGACACATTCAATGGTTTGAATGATGATATTAATGTTTATTGATGGTTAGCGACATGAAAAATCGATAAGTAAAGTATTAATTATTGGAGATTTAAAGAAATTTTATACCTTCCCTTGTATATGGATGAGATTTTTTAACGCAATTGATTAGGAAATCTTATTAGTAAGTATTAATACAAGTGTTTAAGAATATATAAGAATTAAATTGCTCAAAATTTTAAAGAAATATCATAACTCATATTAGGTGAAGGTTTTGGCTAGGAAGAGGGAATATGACATTGATAAGAATGATGGAATTAGTTCATATTTTCGTATAAAATTGGGTTATATTAGAGTAGATGAACTTGACTAAGACAAATTAAATTTATTCTTGTGAACATAATTTTCAGACCCAGCCCGGTGGCCGGCCCGGTCTAAGGCTCGGGTTCCGGTTTTTGACCGGGTCGGCCGGGTCAATTTTTTTTTCAAAATCAAAATGATGTTGTTTTATTAAAAACAAAAGTCAACGGGTTGCAACCGGGTTTTTGACTAGGTCTTGTCGGGTCAATCGGGTCACCGGGTCAACCTGCCGGGTCACACCGAGTTTTTTCTTATCCTATTTTTTCTTCAACCTGGCCCGGTTCCAGCCCCGAGTCCTGGGTCGACCCGCCAGGCTAGGCCAGGTTTCAAAACTATGCTTGTGAAAGGAAAATAAACAAACAAGAAATAAAAGGAAATTTGATGAGGTAACGGGGAATCATGGATAACTAAAGGAAGATGATTGCGTAGTTAGAATAAGAGTGTCGTATTAAGTTAAGTGTTGATTTTGTGATAATTTAATTAAGGTTCCCAAGTTATTAAAAAGGATTAGTAATATATAGGTCTTATATTCATAAGGGATATTATTGCAGCTAGACCCCGAGCACAGAGCAAGAGCAAGAGCAAGCACGTCGTGATTGACAGATAGGTGTATATAATTTATTAACTTTTATTTATAATAGCTTGTAGTGTCAAAATGTGAACTTATTATATGGATAGACCATGTATTTAGTTTGAAAGAGTAAAAGGAGAAAGAAATGGAAGAAAAGTGAAATTGATTAGTTGTCCCGATTAATGGGAGCTAATGATGTCGATGAAATTAAATCTACATTGGCGTTTACTGGAATCTTGATTACCTACTCTAAAGTTGAAAGGCTAATGATATCCATGTGGCACATTAATATTGGCAAAACCATGATAAAATAAATTTTTACAATGACTTGATTAGCCAAGCCAATTATTAGGGCTAATGATACCAACGAGGTTGCTTTGGTGTCGACAAAACTATTACTTGATTAGTTGTTCCAGTGATGTGGGCTAATGATGTCAATAAGGTAACATTGACATCGACATACACTTGATTTGATTAGTAGCTCAAGGTGGTGGTAGCTAATGATACCTAGAGGAAAAGGTGTCGGCATATTCTGATCAGTCATCTAAGTGTTGATGGCTAATGATATCGGTGTTAGAAGCGATATCGACATTGATTGGTCTATCCGGATTAGGGATGACCAATGATATCAGGGCATCTGATATCAGCATTTACAAATTATAATAAAAGATGATAATGACATAGCTATCCAAAGATAAGAAAACAAAATAATAATAAATCAATAATGTAGATGATATGTGGGAAAATATATAAAATGTAGTTGTGTATTGATGGAATATAATAAATTAAATTTGAGAAAGTATATAAAATATAAATATATTTGAATTTTTATTATGATTTCTTGTTTTTTTTTTTCAGGGCCTTCATCTTCCTGACTGGAGTCGATCTATTTAGTTATACTTATGTCCTTATAGACTAGATGTATTTTATTTTTCTTTTGGATATATAATAAATTTTCAATAAAACATGTAAACCTTAATATTAGAATCTAATCTATGTATAAACGTTTGGATGATAATATTTTTATTACTTAACTATTTCGAATTGATATTAATCATTTGTCTCCTTTAAATTCTCTAAATAGTTTTATTTTCTAAATAGTTTTATTTTATGGTTGTGAATCAAGGATTAATGAAATTAAAAAGTAATATAATTTATCTTATCTTATTTTTATGAGAATTATGCATAAACAACAATGTAATTGATATACATTGCCTTATTATATTATTAAGACATTATGCTTGAGGTATTGTTGTTGTGATGATTGTTTTGATTCGGAATGATTGGATCAAAGTTTGAAAATAAATTTAGTGTTAAACAGGATTTTGTTGATAACTTGAAATATTTTAAATATAAGAGAAATTCTGCTGAAATTTTGATAGAAATTTCTTAATGAGAAATTTCAAAGAAAAAACTTCGGTATTTTGCTATGTTTAAAGTATTTGGTGTTTTGAAAAAAAAAAATGGGGATGTTACATATATAATTATTAGCTATTTGACTCGCGTTTCATCGTGGGTCATAAATTTCTTTTTAAGAAAAAAACCTAAGTATACAATCTATTTTGATATTTTGTTTTACGTAAAAAAATCCAAAGTGTAAACTGAAAAGCTTATCTAGACATCCAATCAAATAAATTGATAATCATCTACGTAAATAAAAAAGAAGTCATTAACAATAACTAAAAGAGAAACTAGAAAAATTGATAGAGGGATATAGATCAAGATATTTGATTATATAAAATGAGACATTTACTCATTGTTGTCTACTAGATTTCTTTATTAAAATCAATATAAGATAATAGAATTAGAAACACATATGAAAGTGAGTGAATAAAAGAAAAGAAAAAAAATATGATAGAAAGTTGGACATATCAAAAATATTTTTTTGAAATAAATATTTTTTTAAAAAAAATAAAGCTTATCTGTATAAAATTAAAACAAATCTTCAAAAATCAAATACAAAACAAAACATATTAAAAAAATCTATATCCAAAAAAGTTATGCAAAACTCATGGTTTAAATCATAAAACTGGGATAAAACTAATAAAAAAGAAATTTAAGATAACCAAAAAATAATTTTTTTATAAAAAAATAATTAATGTGGAATGATAAAATCATAAAAGAAAATGAGGAAAAAATGGATCCCTAACTGTGTTAACTCTTAAAATTCATGACCCGTGTTATTAGATCAGAAACATGACAAATAAAAAAATTACAAAACCTAATCCCGAACAACTCAAATGTCGAAGGATGAAACTGGAAAAAAAAAATCAGTTGCATAAAAATATGTAATTAAGAGAATGAGGTGAAAATCAAAATAAAAAGTAAATTAGAGGGTTAGATTGAAAAGAAAAAAAACTTTAACAAAAGGAAAAAGAAATCAAAAGAATGAGGGATACATTGGAAAAAATAAAATAACATAAACTTTGATTGAAGGATGAAATCAAAAATCAATAAAATTTTAATAAAAGAATCAAGAAAAAAAAATCAAAAATCAAAATAATAAGGAGCAAATTGAAAAACAAAATTATGACAAATTATAATTTAAGGACTAAATTGAAAATATAAAAAAAATTTCTAAAATGACCAAGGAAGAAAATAAGCAATAAAAAACATAAGGACTGAAGTTGAAAAACAAAAAGAAATGAGGACAGACATGCACTTTCTCTAGTAGAGAGAGAAAATAAGAAAAAACAAACGACCACCTGTAACAAATTGTCCATCAACCTCCACTACGCACTGTACCAAGATAAAAAGGATGTTGTGGCACTTCTAAAGACACAGTGGAATGCCAAGTTTGGTCATCGAATGGCGCCGCACATTATGTCCAAAGTGTGCGGACGTCACCTACACGTTGGCTTCTATTGAGTATGCACTAGTAACTTTTCAGAATAAAAAATTCAAAATTCAAAATAAAAATATCAAAATGCCCCTCTTAACCTTAGAAATCAAATAAACTCGTGTGAAATGACAAAAACATTTCTAAATACATACCTTATTTTTTTGTCTTTTCTAAAAACAAAGTTTGTATTTTAATTATAGCCTAATAAGGAAAAAACCAAAAAAACTCTTGGTGAATAACTCCAGTTTTTTTTACTTTAAAGGCAAAGAAGAATACTTATTGTTTTAATGTTTGTGAAAAGACAAAAACATAATTGGTCAATAATTATATTTTTTTGTTGATTTTAATAGTAGAAACATAATTTTACCGTACCGTGCAAAAAAAAAAGACTTGGATATACTTGAACGATCTTATAATAATTAATGAGCCACTAAAAAAGATTAAATTACCCCACAACTAAGAGCATCATTTTTTCTATCAAAGGATAAAATAATAATTTTACTGTAATAATTCATAATAAATTATATACAGTAATACAATAAAAA
>Ga0325405_1000263_pt1 | contig 49917 bp, 29 predicted proteins | sample PopdelMetagenome_21_FD_205663 | JGI IMG/M metagenome (GOLD analysis project Ga0325405, IMG submission 205663) | Populus deltoides microbial communities from Bellville, Georgia, United States - Xylem-Control-R2 | ecosystem: Host-associated > Plants > Phyllosphere > Stem > Wood/Secondary xylem...
CATTCTTTGTGTAATCCGTTTTTAACTCTTTTTTCCCTCTAATTTAAGGCATTAATTTGTTAACTTCTTGCTTAAGTGTTGGTTAAATACCAACATGGCATTACTTTAGTGGGGCTTTCTTGACCAAAACAAATGAAATTAAAAGAAAAATCGAGAGAGGGAATTTAAAACAAATAATGGCTAATACAGTTAATTAGACTAATTAATAATTATTGGGATAATGATCGAGCTAGGTACTTGAATGATAATCCAAAGGACAAAGCAACCTTCGAGCGGTCGGTATTAATATTCTAATTCTAATTTGACTAAATCCTCTGGTGGGAATTTGACTCCTCAAGACAACTCATGTTCCTAATTCTAATCAAGCCGCAAAGGTGGTCCGAAAAAGAAAAAGAAGCCGGCAGGCATCGCAAACCATGTCCTCCCATTTGCAAGCACCATGATATAAATCGAAAAAGAAAAGGAGGAGGAGGAGACGAAAAGTTCGTGCATAGGTTTGAGAGAATCGACCAGAAAGAAGCAGGTGCGATGGCATGGAATGCAACTCTAGCTTTAGAGCTAATCTGTTGTTAGTTCTTGAGTTTCAGCTCATTCTTTAAATTGCTTTTCAAACTATCTAAAAAAAATTAGATTAATATTCTTTTAATATGGTTTTTAATAATTTTGTATGTGTTTTTATCAAAAATTAAAAAAAAAACTATTTTAATAAATTTTTAATTAAAAATTACCTTTAAAAAATACTTTACCAGAACAGGTTTTGGAAGGAAAGCAGGGGCAAGGGCAGTAGGTTCGTTGGTTGGTATAGGCCAGCCTTTCAATTAAAGAAGAAAATAAGAAGGTTAGTAATGATAATAAAAAAGTGGGTGTCCTTAAATAAGGAAGAAAAGTCTGTACACGAGATGGTGGGAATTATATTATAAGCAGAAGGGGATAGGATGTGGAAAGTGGAAGGATTCTTGCGGAAATGAAATCTCAAGGATTCCTTCCTTCTCCCTTTTTTTTTTTTTTTATCGCAAGTTAATCATAATTAGTCCGGATTCATATAATATATTGTTATCTCAATAATATATATTTTTTAAATATCATTTAAGCATTTTAAAAATATTCCGACTAATATGTAATATAGATCTTACTTTCTATAAGTTCATTATATTTTTTAAGGTTGTAAAAAATAATGATCCAATATGCGTTATAACATTGGTAAAAAAACTAGTTTATTCTAAAATGTTATACCATCCCATCCACCATACGAACATAACATTGATAGCAAAAAAAAAAAAAAAAACGAAAACTATATTATTATCAACAATCAATAGAGAAAAAAATCAGTTCAATAATTCAAAATATCTCATCTAAAATTAAATTGGTGAGTAGACAACTTGATGGATTAGAGTGTGTGTGTGTTTTTATGTGTGTGTGAAATGTTTACTTAAAAACTCATAATTAAAAGGGCCAAAAGTAAGGTAATTATCTATCGTATCTAGACTTGGTAGAATACCAAACCTAGATGACATGAGTCTAACAAAATGCCAGATGTAGTATTTTTGGGTTCAGCTATGCACTGCGTCTAAGTGCATATGAGTTCGACAAAGCCAAACCTAACATCCTTGTGTTTAGAATCATTTGAGGTTGAAATACATATAGGGTTGATAATCTTTTTATACTCCATATTGAATTGTGAGAATTTGTTTGTTTATTCTTATATCTCTTAACTTAAAATGTTAAAAGCTAACAATGATTATCTATCAATATCGTTAGACGCATAAAAGTCTCTTAAGGGCCTACTATATTTCCATTAATATTAATATTATATAAGGATATTTATCGCTCATTGATGCTACTAGGAGGAGATAATACTTCAACCTCTCTATTTAAGCAACATTACAAAGTTCAGAGGCTATATATATCATCTAAACCAGCCCAGTAAAGTTACACACATTTTCTATTCTCTAAAATATTTATACTCTTGTTTTAGAGCATTTATAATACATAACTAAAAACAAACACTTTTGTTTTTATAATTAAAAGTTTATTATCTCATTTATTGTAATTTTTTTTATTAAAAAGTCTTTGATTTTATTATCAAAAAGTCCCTAAATTCCATTAAAAGTGATTATTTTATAGGTGTCAAACATTTTATCACTAACATCAATTTTATGAACTCTAGAGAAGAGAATATTAAAATGAATGTGTGATTATTTACTATTCAAACAATAAATAAATCTCATTTCGGAGCCTATAAAATCTAGTCAATTTTATAAAAGTCTCTAAAGTGATTATTTGGAATATCATCACAACCAAAATTTAATTTCTACTCTCACTTGGATATCTTTTTCACTTCTATTTTACTTCCTTACAATTTTCACATAAATTTCAGCATACAATAATAATAACAATAATGTTGCTTCAATCCATGACAAGCATACATTCTTTTCAAAAAATCTTAATTTTTTTTAATAAAAGTATTATAATTTACAAATTCTATCAATTGAGGTTATATGATTAGTGAATGTTCAATATTTCATATTATCAATAGTTCAATTTTTTGTAAAGAAAAGATGAACATAATTTATTGGTAAATGCCTTAAATTTAATCTTGAAAATTAGTTTGAAAGTATGTTTATTCTTAAGTAAAAAAAAAAAAAAAAACAGTACAAAATCTTAGCCATGTTGATGAAACAAAACTAAAAGAAAAGAAAAGAATCATTTCTTGTAATATAAGCAAAAGGAGAAAAGGAAAGAGAAGGAGAAGAAGAGGGAGTTGGGAAAGAGAAAATAAGTGGGTGGAAATATAAAAGTAAAAAGAATCATTGATAAAAAAAATAATAATTTGAGGAATAAATTTAAATAAAAAACCACAACTCGTATATGAAAACAAAAAAAAAACTTGATGGACCGAGAAAAAATCTGGCAATGCTAAAGTGTTTATAAATAGTGACATGTGCGAGGATGATGAGCATAAAACTAAATACCAAGTTAAAGATTTAATCAAGAGAATTAGTTTGAAAGTATCTTTATTCTCAAATCAGAAATTAAAAAAAAAAGAAAAAGAAAAAGAGTACAATATTCTGGCCTTGTCCACAAAACAAAACAAGAAGAAAGAAAAAGAATCGTTTCTTGTAATAGAAGCAAAAGGAGAAAAAGAAAGAGAAGTGAGAAAAGGGTAAGTTGGTAAAAAGAAGAAGCGGGTGAAAACCTAGTAGTAAAAATTGGGCACTCTTTTCCAAAATGGATGCCGGATATGAAAACGGCGAGGTCAGGCAGCCGCGTGCGATGTCGGACCACTCACAGACTCACAGTCTCCCTCCCCGCCCTTGTCCCTGTCAATCTGTTATCTAAATAAATTCTAAAAAAAACAAGAAAAACGAGGGCGTCAAGAGTGCTGGTTTGTTTCATTTTACCCCCAGCTGTGCCGAGCTGAGCTGCACCTAGCTGTTAGTCATTATTATTATATTATCGTACCCCAGCTCATATTCTTGACTTGCATGAAACAATTTCTTCTTTTTATTTTTTTTTATTTTTAATTTTGGTGTTTGAGTCAACTTACATGCATTTCGATTAATCTCCTAAAACTCTGAAGTTAACGACTATATAAGCTTCCAGTGACCTTAAGATTTGTAACACTCAAACTGATGACTATTAAAAAACAAACCCAGAGTCTGAATAGTTGAGTTACATTTTTTAATGTTTGTAATTTTGGTTTAACTATGTTTTTTCTTTATTTTTTAGTATCTTTAGATTTTTTTTATTTGTTAATATAAAAATAAATTATTTTTTCTTCGTCACTTGCATTTTGAACTCGAACATTGTTCTTCTTCTTCCTCCAAATGGGGTTCTGTTCTGCCTGCACCTGCACGCCATGGAAGGAGAATTTAGCCTATGTAAAACATGCAAGTAAATTAATCATTAATTGGTACGTAGGATATATTATATACTATATAATAATTATTTTGACCAGTGCTTCTGCTAGCAAAGATTTGATGATACAATATTCTCTCAATAAATCTCTTCGAGAAGTCCAGTGAGCTTGGCTCATGTGCTAGAATGAAGCTTATTTTGCACCAGATTTTTAAAGATGCAGTGCATTTATGTTCAAGTAGTTAAATATTCTACATGTCGGTGCAAGGGATTTTTTTTAAATTAATTGTTTAAATATTTTTAAATTGTTGTGACATGTTAATAATAAAAATAAAATTTAAAAAATAAAAAAATATTATTTTAAAAAACAAAGCAGCACCGTGGAAGAGACGACGAGGCAAAGTCTATGTTTATCCTAAGGCAGGCAGGCAGGAAAGAATTCCATTGCACAAATCTGGAACTTCGTAAAGACTGCACTGTTGAAGGATAATGTTGTTAATTAATCAAAAGAAGTAGGTCTTACCCAATATTTATAAATATCTGGAATCTCTATCTTAATTTGACACGTGTATATATATATATATATATATATGTATGCCTTGTGGAACACATCTTCAAGGGTGTCACGTGATATTGACTTTGAGAATAATTTATATTTTTCATTTCTTTAACTTTGACATTTTAACTGACAATAAATGAAAATAAATATGGATTTAAGATAATCTCTCAAAACAAAAGTCGAAGATTTTTAATTTTTAATTAATTTTTTAATGTTTTTAGATTATTTTTATATATTAATATAAAAAAATATTATTTTAATATATTTTTTAAAAAATTATTTTAAAATACGATCTCTAATGTGATTTACACCTCAACATTGATAGCTATTAGCATTCATAAATATTTAATATTTTTTAAAGGTTTTTCTTTTTCTTTTTTGAGTGGTGGTATGTACATCTTGCTAGTATAATGTGTATGCCAATAAAGTTGAATACAACGTATAAAATATATTTATCTATAATAATATGTTTGTAATCGATTTTAATATTTTATTTACTTGGAAGAATGTTTAGTAGTGCGGTTAAAATATTATTTGTTTAAAATCTATTTTTTTTATTTAAAATTAATTTTTATAGTATTATTTTAATATACAAATAAAAAAGAATTTCATCCAACATGAGATGATGCAAACTCAGATAAGAAGGTGTAGCATACTCTCGATTGACCCATTTAATTTTTGACAGGAAAAATAAACCTTTTTAATAAAACAAAAAAAAAATGTTTCTGATGGTAGGATGGAAAATCAATGAAATATATAAAAAAATGTCAGTTGATTTATAGTTAGAAAATTAGGAGGGTGATAGTGGGAAAAAAGAAGAAGGGAGAGACAAGGGCAAGAGAGCAGAGACAAGTAGGGAGGACTATAACGTAAGACCAACCAGAGTTGCAATCAGACTGTACAGAGTCTCTTTCTAATCTAATCCATTGTTTGTTTTTGACTTACATGTTTTCTACGTTTTAATCCATTCCAGCTTCCTATGTTGAATCACCAAACGCCAAACCCAAAAACTGTAATAAAGCTTCAATCTTCTCTTCTTTTTCCTCCAATTCTCTATTCGTTTAGTTTAGAACTTTCTATTTTTTCATTGCCTTGTCGGTTTCATACCCAATAAATGAAACTCTCCTCTCTGAAATCTTACCAGTTTTGCACCTCTCTCTCTCTCTCTCTCTCTCTCTCTCTCTCACCTTCTTTACATCTTTGTTCTGTTAATAAACTGTTAGTATTCTCTCTCTGACAACATATACTTCATTTCTTGTAAGTAAGCACTTCACATTATCCAAATGTTTCTGGGTTTCTTTTATGTTTTGATTTGTAAGCTTTGTTGCATGCTATCAAAGGTGCGAGAGAAATGATGGGTTATATTAAGTTTTATATTTTACGTTTTTTAATTTTTGGGTTTTCTTTAGCATGTTGTGCTGTTTCTCTGGGTTTACTTCAGTGAGTAGATTGTCTTCTTTCTCGGCAACTAAATAGAGTTTGTTCTTTTTAAACTCTTTGATGATATTGATTTTGGTGGCAGGGTAACTCTAGGTTCTTAGTGCTGGCAGGAAGCTCTTTTTGTTGATTCAGTTTCCTTGCTTTCAGGTAACTTTTGCTCCTTTTGGATTATGTATTTAAATAGGAACGGTGAGATCTATAGGTGTGGCCTTTGAACTCCTTTTCTAAATCTAAAACTTATTCTTTCCCAGGAACTTTGATCACCTCTCTCCCTTTTTTCTGCGTCTTGATGTGCATTTCCTCTTATTTTGAATCGTTCATGACTTCTTCCGTTCTTTTTTTCTTTTTCCTTCTTAGAAAGGCCAATTCTTATTGCATCAAATTTTTTTTCTAAAATATAATTTGTCTCTCTTTGTTTCCGGGTTTTACTGTTCAAGACAGTTTTTCAAGACTGTCTTTACTCTTCTCTGCCTTGTGTACCTATAAGGTGTAATGACATTTTAGGCTCTCAAGCTCTTAAAAATTAAAATGATTGGTAGGGAACAAGGAATGATTGCAATCTGTGTATGCAGGCCACTATTTATGATTTCTCTTGTTATCACAGTCTTTTTTATTACCATTTTTTAGTCAAGATAGTTTCCGATAAAAGAATAGTGAAATTTCAGGATAAGAGAAATTTACATGGTTTATGCTTGTGTATTTGAAGTTGAGTTGTGGTCCTTGAAGGCGAAATCATTTCTACCTGCTGCAGATAAAGCCCAACTGTAGACTTTGGAAAATGAAGTAATATATATCAATTAATTGCAACTAGCATTGTGTTTCTTTTTCTATATATTTGCCATGAATAGCTGGGTGTAATCTTATACTTTGAATTATTGGTGCTTGGATAAATTAATTTAATTAACAGATTATGGTGTTTAGTATTGATTTTTATGTTGAAATAATTGGAATATTTAATTAGAGAACGAACATTTGTTCCATGAATCAAGTACGTCCACGTTTCTCTTCTTCTTTCTGGATTTTTTGTCGGCTTGTGCGAAGATTTCGATGCAAGAGGAGATATGGATGAATTTATTTGGCCAATCCAACTCATAAAAATGTAATCCCAGTCCGAGATTTTGATTTGGAGGACAGATTCTGTGAGTTTAATTGTTTTGCTGGAACCAAGTATAATAAAGGCATGTACAGGAAGGCTATATTGCATTCATAAAACTGCTGTGATATCCTTATCATTTCAAAACATATCCCTCCTTCTCATTTTATCAGCGTCATAAATTTGTGTTCAACCATGAATTCTTAAGAAGCAATTTCCAGTGAGTTGCATAAGGCTAGGAATAAGAAAATTATAGGAGAACAATCTGTTGCCTGCGTTTGAACCACTGAATCTAGGTATGTATATAAATCATTCGGTTGAGTTTATGACTTTTCTGTATGCATGGCTAGATAACTTGTTTATTTCCTTCAATCAATTCATCAACATCATGAATTTATTTACTTGTTGGCTAGACTTTAAATCTTTGAGATTGAGTTTGAATGTATGGCCTAACTCCCTTTTGGATACATTCAACCAGTCTGTCACCTTTTTCCAGCGATTGACCATCCAGTTGTTTTTTAATTGTTTCGTAGATTTAACAGTGAACAATTGTCTCTCTTTTAATTTTTCTTGATACATGAAAGGATGATAATTGTAATAAGACTATATACATTTAAATAATTTTAATCTTTCTTTTTGTTTAATAAATGCTAAGATTAGGTCAGTAGTCAATAATAGTTTTGCATAAATAGACAAAAATATATAAACAAGCAGTTTCTCTATGACAACTTAATTACCTTTTTAGTTCACTATGAAACTACGGTCACTTTACTCTCTTTTTATGATGATACACATCTTTCTATTTGCTTACCGGTTTATCTTTATTAGAATCTTAGCTCTAATCTTCTATTTGATCATCTGATTATAAATGTTTATTCTCCATTAAAGTTTTTGAGGACTTTGGCTGACAGAAAAGAATCAAAGGATATTTCTTGGGACACTGAATACAGTATCACACTCATACGAATGATCAAGATCTTGGCCAAGATCTTGAAAGTTTTGCTGAGTGATGTACACACTCTAGGACCTTTCCTTTTCCCTCTGTCACTTTCAAGTTAATAATGCCTGTGATTATAAGCACGGTAGTCAAGAGATGTCCAGAGGAGCTAGATATGTCATGTGGCTTCAAAATCCCAGGCCTTTGCTTTTTCCTGATTTTTACCTTGTGATAGGTGTAAAGATCTATTGCAAACGGTGGACCTTTATTTGTTGGCAACTGCATATAATATTTATGCATATACAGGGCATCAGAATGAATGATTTATGGTCCACGGATTTATCTTTTTATTCGCTTTGTGTTCTGTTTGGTTGTTACAAGGCTGAGCATTGCTCATCTCATCACATGGTAGTTGAATATATTTTCCCCCTTTCCCTGCAGGTCTTTAGTTCTTTAATAATTGCACTACTCCTTCAAGATATTTTTGGCAGGAAGGTGTTGATTCTGCACCATCTCTGTTCTTCTAACTCAATATCCAGGAACAAGAATACTATTATCGTACAACAATGGTGTCGAGATCTTGCATAAGTTTATTAGACTTTGCATCAGGGAACATGATGAATTTCAGTCAGTCTCCTAGATCCCTTCCAAGGATAATGACTGTTCCAGGAATAATATCTGACGTGGATGTTGATGGAATTAATGATGGCATTTCTGATGCTCCATCAACTGGAAGCGGTGCAAAAATGATTATAGTGTCAAATTTTCTCCCTCTGAATGCTCAGAAGGATTTAAACTCTGGCAAATGGTCATTCAGTTTTGATGAGGACTCGCTTCTGTTACAGATGAAGGATGGCTTCTCAGCCATTCCTGAGGTTGTTTATGTGGGGTCTCTCAGGGTCGATGTTGATTCAAGTGAACAAGAAGAAGTTTCACAAAAACTGCTGGAGGAATTTAACTGTGTACCCACATTTATTCCTCCTGATATTTATAAAAAATTTTACCATGGTTTCTGTAAGCACCATCTGTGGCCCCTTTTTCATTACATGTTACCTCTGTGTCCGGATCATGGCAATCGCTTTGATAGATTGCTGTGGCAGGCCTATGTCTCTGCTAATAAGATATTTGCAGATAAGGTCACGGAAGTGATTAATAATACAGAAGAAGATTATGTTTGGGTCCATGATTATCATCTGATGGTTCTCCCTACTTTTTTGAGGAAGCGTTTCAATCGTATTAAGCTTGGCTTCTTCCTGCACAGCCCGTTCCCCTCATCAGAAATTTACCGGACTCTGCTGGTTAGAGATGAAATTCTGAAAGCGCTGCTGAATGCTGATTTGATTGGTTTTCATACATTTGATTATGCTCGACATTTTCTATCCTGTTGCAGCCGGATGTTGGGCCTAGACTATGAACCGAAACGTGGTCATATTGTTCTTGAGTATTTTGGCAGGACAGTGTACATAAAAATTTTGCCTGTGGGGATTCATATGGGTCGAGTTGAATCTGCTCTAAATCACCCCTCTTCTTCCATTAAGGTCAAAGAGATCCAAGAACAGTTTAAGGGGAAAAGGCTTGTCATTGGAGTTGATGATATGGACATTTTCAAGGGCATTAGTCTGAAGTTATTAGCTGTAGAGCATCTTTTGCTGCAGAATTCAGAGTTGCGGGGAAAATTAGTCCTGGTTCAAATTGTTAATCCTGCAAGGAGCTCAGGGAAAGATGTGCAAGAAGCAAAAATGGAGATATATTCAATTACCAAAAGGATAAACAATACTTTTGGTTTTCCAGGCTATGAACCAGTGGTTCTGATTGATCGTCATGTTCCCTTTTGTGAGAAAACTGCCTACTATGCCTTGGCTGAATGCTGCATTGTGAATGCAGTGAGGGATGGAATGAACCTGATCCCATACAAGTACATTGTATGCAGGCAGGGGACGCCGAAGATGGATGAAGCTTTAGGAGTTGCCTCTGGGTCACGTCATACAAGCTCGCTTGTTGTATCAGAGTTTACAGGCTGCTCACCATCATTAAGTGGAGCAATAAGAGTAAATCCATGGGATATTGAAGCTGTAGCCAATGCAGTGAATACTGCCATTAACATGCCTGATTTAGAGAAGCAGTTGCGGCATGGAAAGCACTATTGCTATGTTAGTTCCCATGATGTAGCTTATTGGGCCCGCAGTTTTATGCAGGATTTGAAGCGAGCGTGCAAAGATCATTATAGCAAACGTTGCTGGGGTATTGGCTTTGGTCTGAATTTCAGAATTTTAGCACTCTCTCCTAGCTTTAGGAAGCTTTCCAATGACTATATCATCTCAGCATACAAGAGAACATCTAAAAGGGCAATATTCTTGGACTATGATGGAACAATGGTGCCTCATACTTCTCTTGCTAAAACCCCCACTCCTGAAGTCATCTCTGTTCTAAACAATCTTTGCGCTGATCCCATGAACAGTGTGTTTATAGTTAGTGGCAGAGGAAAAAAGTCCCTGAGTGATTGGTTTGTTCAATGTGAAAATCTGGGTATAGCAGCTGAGCATGGATACTTCTTCAGGTATTTTAATAGTTATTAAAATATTGAATGTCTAGCTTTACTAATTTTGCTAGCAAGGCAAACTTTTTGTCTATTAAATGGAGAGCTTGTAAGGTTCAAACACAGAAATCATTCAAGGAAAGTTGACTTCTCTACTTCTTAGGTGGCTGCAATAGTAAATGAAGTTAGTGGTTTTCTATTGATTTGGTAGGATCCCTTTTTGTAAGATGTTGCCTTTTCTTCTTGTAGGTGGAGTGGGATGTCTGACTGGGAAACGAGTTCCTTGGCTGTGGATTTTGATTGGAAAAATATTGCCGAACCTGTCATGAAATTGTACACAGAGGCAACTGATGGTTCCTATATAGAGGTTAAGGAGAGTGCCTTGGTATGGCACCACCAAGATGCTGATCCAGATTTTGGATCTTGCCAGGCCAAGGAACTGTTAGATCATCTGGAAAATGTCCTTGCAAATGATCCAGTAGCTGTTAAGAGGGGCCAGAATATTGTTGAAGTAAAACCGCAGGTATGCGTGCTTTTTGTTTATGGTTTGTTCCTGTGTTCCTGATTTTTTTTCCCTTTTGTTTTGAAAGTGGTCTAACATTGACCTTAAAAATGTGCAGGGAGTAACTAAAGGGTTTGTTGCAGAGAAGGTTCTTTCCAAAATGATCGCTAGTGGGAAACCCCCTGGCTTTGTGTTGTGCATCGGGGATGACAGATCTGATGAAGACATGTTTGAAAGCATATCAAAAACACCATATAGCTCATCACTCCCTTCAGCTCCAGCGATTTTTGCATGCACTGTTGGCCAAAAGCCAAGCAAAGCTAGATACTATCTAGATGATACTGTTGATGTATTAGCTTTGCTTCAATGCTTGGCTGATGCTTCAAGTTCAAACTTGAGTAGCACAGAAACACAAGTTTCTTTCGATAATGCTGTACGAAAGGAACTGTGATTCTGCCCTTTCCATGCAATGACAGGCTGAACAAGCACCTTGGTGTCTGTATGGTTGGGTGCAAGAAGGGTGCTTGTTTTGATAATCCTTAGTTTTTATACAGTAGGTTTCTCCTGAAGCTGGTTTCTGATATTAACTCATCTGTTGCATGCCGTGTGGGGATCGATGCTGGTGCCTTGCATAATGCAAGATGGGATGATGAAGAATTTGTGGTCTCAATCAAGCATGACTAATACATTTTATCTTTTTTACCCTAAAAAATGCAGGGAAATGAGGGCTGGTGTGTGAATTTTCTGGCTTGGAGGGGGGGTAGATACTGTGTAGTTCACAGGTTCAGATGTTCATCATCATAGGTAGTGTTTACTGATAAGAGAACTATTTAGGTTTTTTGTATACATGTTTTTTATTATAAAAGAAAGGCATTCTTTAGGAGGCCATACTTATCTATCTTGTTTTTAGCAAGGAGATTCTTTGATGCTTTTTTCTTCTTATTATGTGCCATCATGTTCAGTTAAGTCCGAACTGTTAAATTAAAATTTAACATTCAATGTACATGATTAAAAAAAATTGATTATGAATTCATAATCTGATGAATATTTTACAAGATTTTTTATAAATATTGACATAGATGGGTTAATATGTTAACATGTTAAATTTATAACTCGGGTTGTGAAACTTATACAATATTGAAGTATGAAATTGAAAAATGTTTAATTAAAAAAAAAAGTTATGGGCTATTAAAATCATCTTTCATTTAGTTATATAAAAATAAAAATAGACACGTATAAATTTAAACATCAATCAAATATTAGGATATTTGTCTGAGATTACAATAAATTTTAAAAAATTAAATCAAAATAGATTGTGAAGATCAATTTAAAATCAACCAAATATAGAAGGATAAAATTGAAAAAAATTAAAAATTCTATAAAATAAATCAAGAAAAATTAAAGGTTAAAGGGTGAAATTGAAAAAAAAAGATACACACAATCCTCGGGGGAGGTATTTTGGATCCAAAAATCCATTTCTTAATCATTTTTTTTCCTCAAAAACACCTAGAAGTCATCCTAGAAACCTAAATAAACCCATGCATGACTTTGAATAACCAAAAAATGGGTTAAAGGACTAAGAATAAACCCGAATAACTTTTGAGCTCAAATTTACTCTTTCAGGCAAGATAAAGATAAAAAAAATACCTTATTGAAACTCATCTTATCGAATGGAACCCGTGTAGAACAATTTTTTTCATGGCTGAAATCAGTGCTAACGAATGATTTCTCTCTCTAATTAGAATTCAGATACTTTCTTTTTTTTTCTCTAAACCAGAAACTTTAGAAGAAAAATAACGAAATTTTTTATTAAAATCAAATATTTAAAAACTGAAAAATATATTAAAAATTAAGAGAACTAAAGTGAATTTTATGCATCAAATTTAGAATTGCCACCTAGTTTCTCATGTTTTTCACCCTAGCTCTTTGTTTTCTTTTTTCAATAAATCAAAACTTATTAGCTATTAATTTTGAAAAAAAAAAAAAACAAATCACCGCTCAAAATGTGCATAGTATAAGAAACGCCCTATTTAGGTTCCTTAGAATTTATTTTCTCTCACCTTATTTAGAACATTTTATTGAAGATTAATAATGAGATATAAAACATGATTAAAATGTTTGCCTAAAAACATAGGAGGATCCAAAACTTGGCTGGCTTATGTCGATTTATTTGCAGGGATTTGAAAAAACGGTCGTTGCATGGCGCGTGGCATTCTTCATTCATTTTGGATTTGCATTTTTCTAGGCATCCTAGGATTTCACCATCTGTTGACTAAATTTATAATGGGCCCATGCAAAGGCCATACCAAAACATTAGGAAGGGCCCATAGACAACAATCTGACATCTGACATCTGACATCTGACATCCCAGTTCAACCATTAGCCCTAGAATGAAGTCTTTAAAACAACCAACCTCAAAAGATCGCAAAAGTAAACAATGGCTTCTTCTCGCTTCACTGTCTTTACGCTAGCCGTCTTTTCCATCTTCTCCCTCTCACAGGTATATTTATTTGGGCGAAACCCTATTGTTAGAAACCCCAAAATGTTTTGCTTGGTTTCTGTTGTTATAATGTAGAAGAGAAGGAATGAAACTGGAAAGATATCATTTACTATGCAGGTTGGAGCTGCAAACAAGCTCAAATCATCGCCATTTGAGTCTGCACTGGACACGCTGCAGAATCAGACCGGGTAAGTTTTTTGGGTTCCCTTTCCTTTTTGCCTTCTCTATCATAGAACTGTATTTGGTTGCCAAGAAAAAGCAGGAAAATCAACTGTAAAATTGGGATCTTCAAATGAAATATATTTGCTATTGTATTGGACCCAAAAGATTAAGTTAGAAAAAAAAGCCATAACTTGTGCTAAATGTATAGCTAGTTGCCATACTGGTTTACATATTTCATTTTTTATCATAGTGATTGGATGTATTTAATTTCCTGGTGGACCGAAAGATTTATCATTGCTTTGCTTCTTAAATTTGCAGCTATGCCTTAAAGAACATTGGTTATCTTCGCCGAGCGATGACACACTCATCATTCTCCGAGGAGAACAATAAGGCGTTGAGCATTCTGGGATCAAATGTGATTGACACATCTGTCTCTGTATTACCTTGGAAAGGACGCTGAGATCTCCTCGAAAGACCTTAACCGCCGGATAGCAGATAACTCTAAAGTGGACACTTCATGTGCTGTCGATGGGATGAGATTGGGGTTGCACAGGGTGGTTAGGGTTTCCCCCAAAACTAATTCGACGACTCCCTTAGTGGTTTGCAGTGCTTTCAGGGCGTTATTTGGGGCTATTGCTATTGATACTAAGAAGGCTGATGATGCTGGCATTGTGTTTTGGAAGGTTCACGGTCGTGAGGTTGGAAAAGCTATGGTTATGTAAGTGAGCTTTCTCTTATCATTGTTCATAGAAAATGTACGCGAAGTGGTGTTTGCCTCGGTAGGGGACTCTACATTAGGTTGACTGTTAATATGGTTATGTAACTAATATTTGGTTCCCCTGACTCTGAATTTGGTTGAAATATGTATGTTTATGTCGGAGAAGTAATATTTTTGTACACAGAATACCCTTTGATTTGGTTTTGCATTCTCACTCATGTGACATTAACTAGGTTTCGGGAACCTTGTTTCAGCTATGTTTATTGGGAAATGTATGCAACATTGTGCCCTGTGCATGTAAAAGTATACTTTCTAACCAGTGAAGTTGTTAAAAGTGATGCCTGCTTGTCCTATCATTCATCTAGAATACAAACGCCGAGCAGCAGATACTTGTCTTTTTTATACTTTCACTCTTAACACCGTCTATGGGCAGATGTGAAGCAAATAGTTTAGTCTGTTGAGTCTAATGTACCGATTAGCCTGCCTTATTGTGGATCCTGACTTGCATTCCAACCATCATGTGTAGTTAGATTTCTCTTGTCGCGTAGCATAAAGAGGAATTATGAGCTAGAGTCCCAGATTATGAAAATCATAATGACATGGTGTTCTGACCATGCTGTTTAAAGAGTTCCCTTTATGGATTTTGAAAGTATCGATTGGATTGTGTGCCAGAATTTCGAAAACAAAGATTATTTTGTGTATTTGATTTGGCGTCTACCTGCCTGTACTAGATATAGAAAATTTGAATGCGTGAGCCTTGATCTAAATTGTGTTGGAATTATCTTGCATCTGCGTCATAGAAGTGAAATTTTCTCCTCACGCCCGAGGCTTGTCATCGTCAGGATTTTACATGGCAAGGCAAGCTAGATGATAGATAGGAGCGTATCGAACAACTTCTATTAGAAGGGGCTATAAGCATATTTTGTTGTAGTTCAACACGTTTCACTGGGTTATAGGCGTTCGTTTTTTGCCTAGGTGATGAGTCTATCTACTTGTTTCCCAACTAATAACCTAATTGATGTTATATACCAAACTTTGAAGGGTCCAAATCACAGTAACCAAAAAAAAAAAAACTGTATTTCTCGTCATGCAATAATCAGTTTTTTTCTGGTGATGTTTTTCTGGCCCTGACACTGCGTGTATCGCCATGATGCCATAGACCTTGACATCTGGCTCCATTGATAAGAAGTATTCTTAATTTAGGGTTAGATGGCCTTCAGCATTAGGATGCAAACCCTTTTCTGCATCCAGTGAATCGGAAAATGGCTTTCCACATAGAAACTACGTCAAGTACTGATATCAGATGTTTGCATATGTCAGAGACGTCTTCTGAATCTTGCCACTTGTAAAGAGAGAGTTATTTCTGGATTCTATAGCAATACAAGCATAGGACTTGTAAATTTATTTATTTTCGGTTCTCTTTTGCTTCTCCTTATACCTGGAAGAGTTCATTCACAAGAGCTTTCTGGAGTTGGGGGATGGATATATCTGGTGGGCTGGGAATGGTAACGAGATTTTACTATGGTTTGATAAGCTGTGCATGTTACCTCATCTCCATGGCAGTGATGCTTATTTTAATGTTTCTGATTTGATCTCTGCTTCTCATAATTGGGATTTGAGAGTTCTTCGAACTCCTATTCCTCAATTTACACCATTCGTGCTTGTCCTTGATCTCGATTCTGTTTTGTCCTGGACCGGTTTTTTCTTCTAAATCAGCTTACAAATGGCTAGCCCACAGCTCTTCCAAAATGGCTAGCCCACAGCTCTTTCATTAACTGGGTTTGGCGTGTACAAGCTCCAGCAAAGGGTGAAATATCTTATGTGGTTTGTTTGTCTTGGTCGTGTCCAATCTACTGAAATTAATCTGCACCTGCTCCGGGATTGTCCTCCGACAAGAGGTTTATTAAGCCTTGCAGCCTCCTCAGTTGTCGGCGTCTTCACTTCTGGCATATCTGATTGGCTTGCTTATATTAAAAACTATGTAATCCACTAGCATGTTCCCTATCACGGGTCACGTAGCCCTCACTATATAAGAACATCACATTAGGAAGAGCATTGTGCCATTAAAAAATTAATATTATAATAATAATTATTTTTAATATTTTTTTATTTTTAAATTTTACTTTTAATATTAACACATTAAAATAATTTTAAAAAAATTAAAAAATTATTAAATTTTTAACAAATAATATTTAACATGTCATGCATGAATGAGAGGAGATAAATAGAAATATTAGTATCCATTCAAGTTGCCTTTTTAGCAATGCTTTTGGTCATTATTTCTTAACTTTTTCTTTTTTAAGCTACTGAGTATTTTTGTATTTCAAAAATGTTTTTAAATTTTTTTATATTTTTTTCTTTACTTTAAATTAATATTTTTTAGTATTTTTAGATCATTTTGATCTGATGTCAAAAATAAATTTTAAAAAATAAAAAAAATTATTTTAATACATTTTTAAATAAAAAAACACTTTAAAAAACAACCACAACCTCACTCCCAAACACCTTTAAATCTTTCTCTCGTGCTATTATTTTCTTATACTTATTTCATCACGTATCTTGAATTGAATATTATTGTATATCAATGATATGATTGTCAGGTTGACGCAAGAGGGTAGGCGAGAAATGTTGGTATATGTCAGAGGAGAGGAGGCGTGTGTGAGCTTCAATCCACCTTAAGCGACCCCACGTTGGAGCTTAAGCAAAAAAATTAGGACAATGATTATTAAGAAGATCCAAAGAGAATAATAATAATAATAATAATAAATGTTATTTTCTTGAGTTTCAATCTATAATATTCACTATATATATAACGTATTATTTTTTTTCTTAAAAATATTTTTTAATCCTGGAATTTTTGTTTTATTTTTTTTTTAAAATGTCTTTTTCTTTGGATTTGTATTATAAGCTTGTCCAAAGTTTTAATTGCTAGTTATCTTACAATATATTGCAATTTAGTTTAATTGTATTTTTATATGAGCTTATTTGTTCGAATTGACAAAAACAGAGGAGCAATTTTGATATGGAACAAACATAAGATTGTGGGAGACATGTCATCCTAATTGGAAGAATAACACATCGTCTTTTGTTGAAATTCTAGCAACCAAAAGTTGGATCCAAGTTTTGAAACTTCAAAAACTAATCTTCAACATAATTTTACCTAAATTATCCTTAAAAAAATACATTATAGAAACCTCAATGTACTTATTCGCAACCCAAACAAACCTATAATCACTCTAAAAAACCAAAACCTAACCAAATAAAAAACAATTTTGTGAATCTTGATTTATTTTTTATGGCATGTTAAAAAAAAAATCTTTATTGAACACCTCTCCAAGTCAAACCCGTTCACATCGGATTTGCTTTTTTTATAGTCAAAATGTGGCCAGCTAGATACTTTCTCTATGCTCTTTTTTTGGCGGCTTTCTCTCTTCTCTCTTAGCATCAAAAGACTGAATAAGTAAATAAATAAAGTTTATGGCTGATACATAAAATCCTAAAATTATAGGGGGGTCAAACATAAGAATAAAAAACTTTAGGGACTAAACTATAGTTTTTAGGTGCCTTATAAATAGTGAAAAAAGCTTTTTTTAGTGTTAACTTTGGTTATTGTTATTTCAATTGTTTAAGATTATCAACTTAAATTCTATTCTATAATATTTACCTTTAGTTTAATATTGAGAAGTTTCTTGTAACCATGAATATGTTTATAACATGCAAATCAAAACTAATTATACAACTTAAAACCATGTCAACATAATATGGGAGGATAAAATTGAAAAGAAAAAATTTCAGTGATGGTAAATGAATAAATTTCTATGAAAATAAACACAGGACAAAAACAATCGAATTGTAACAGTCTATAGATAAATTGTCTTTATGACCACAATAAAAGAAACAACGAGACACTATTTTGATTTAGTTTCTTTATAATAAATGAAAAAATACATTAAATTGCATGATAAAAAAAGTAGTAGATATAATTAAAGTTTGTAAATAAAGCATGTGAAGAAAATAATAATAATAATAAAAATCTAAACAAGGATAAAGCATAAGGTTAAAATAATGAACTTGTGAAAGTAGATTTTTTTTAAAAAAAAAGACTTGTATTGAAATTATTGTTATGGGGTAAGCAAAAAATATTATAAGGCTTTCTTTAAGTACTTATTCTAAAGCCTCAGCTACTTGTATTATAAAAATAAATAAATAAATAAATAAAACCAAATTAAAACTAGTTAATTTTTCTTTTCTAGTTTTGCGGTTGATATTAAAAAAAAATCCATGCAATGTGAGAATAATCTACAAACCTCAGTGATGAGCACAAATTATTACTCTATGATCTTTGGATTCCACATGGCTTATCCTTTTGCTTTATTGATGTAGAATTATTCTAATAGTTGATTACTTCTTTTTAACAAGCTCCATTCCAATAGGTAAAAGAACTATCCTTATTCTCATCTATATTTCATGGTAAGTTAGAGTAATTTAGTATTAGTATGAATAATAGAAATTCATAAGTGGCGAGGCTGTATAAAACTTTATAAAGGATTGAGCTTCTCACTATTAATGATGGGCTAATGAAGAAAAGGTTGATCTAAATGGGCTTAAAACATCTACAAAATGAGTTTCTTATGTGTTTGTAAGGAACCCTCTAATGTTTAAGTTAATGCAACGAAAAAAAAGGATGGATATAAAAAATAATAATACAATGACTAGGGTTTTGTAGAGAAAATATTTTTGATCTGTTAGTTGTGGAGATAGTTCCCTATGGTGTGGGGTAACTAAGATATTTATATACATGGCCACCAATGAGATCACATGTTTACCTGAATTTGGAGATTAGTATCCAAAATAATAAAGGATCGTCATATAAGAGACAAAGTCTTTCTTTTAGATGTTGGGAAGTTTGTAAAGTTTTCCTCTTGTTTAGGATTGTACCTGATTCTAGGAGTTGCAGTGAGTTCTTCTTTATGAGATAAATGGAGTTGCATTCTTTCGATATCATTTGGTTTCCTTTTACTATGGAGATTCTTTTATGAGTAGGGAAATTTCTTAGCTAAATACTTGGTAGTAATAACAATATTTATTTTATGGAGAAAAGGTTTTATAAGGATAGCGTTGTAAGGTAATTTCATTTTAATCACCATGAATTTTTGTTGGAGTATGTGACTTCTAATAGTTATTGGTAAGTATATAACACCAAGTTCTAAATACAGCCAATTTGTAGGGGTGTTTAACTATTTTTTCCATTATAGCTTTGGAAAAGAGATTGACAACATTGTCATCATCCAGAAGCACTTGATGTGATTTATGATTGGAGAGGTGTTTTTTTTTAATATTTTTCAATTTCAACATTCAATATTCAGTTAATTAGAGATTAAGATTCATGATTTGTTTCATTTTGATTTTTTTAAGATTATCCCCATCTCATGAATTGAGTCATAGATTTGATGGATTAACCCGAGTTGACTCGAGTCATTTTTTAATTTACTTTCTATTAAGTTGTCTCGGTCTCATGACTAAGGTCACAAGTTTGTAAGGTTAAGTCAGGTTGACTCAAATCATTTTTTTATCCTTTTCTATTTGGTTTTTTCTTCAATTTCATCCTTTAACATTGGGTTTATTAGAAATTATGTTTCATAATTTATTTTGATTTGTTTTCTATAAAGTTATCATAGTCTCATAACCTCAAATTCAAATTGATGGATTAACTTGGGTTGACTCGAGGCATTTCTTTATCTTTTTTTAATTCCATCTTTCAAAACTGTGTTGATTGAGAATTGAATTTCATAATCTATTAGGTTGCCTCGGTCTCATGACCAAGGTCGCTAGTTTGTCAATTAAGTCAGATTGACTCAAATCATTTTTTTTATCTTTTTTTATTTGGTTTTTTCTTCAATTTCATCCTTTAACATTAGATTTATTGAAAATTATATTTCATAATTTATTTTGATTTGTTTTCTATGAAGTTATCATAGTCTCATAACCTCAAATACAAATTGATGGATTAACCTGGGTTGACTCGAGTCATTTATTTATTTTTTTTTAATTTCATCTTTCAAAAATGTGTTGATTGGGAATTGGATTTCATAATCTATTAGGTTATCCTGGTTTCATGACCAAGGTCGCGAGTTTGTCAGGTTATACCGGATTGACTAAAATCATTTTTTATCCTTTTTTATTTGGTTTTTTTTCTTCAATTTCATCATTCAATATTATATTTATTAGAAATTATGTTTTATAATTTATTTTGATTTACTTTCTATAAAATTATCATAGTCTCGTGACCTCGAATACGAATTGGAAGGTTAATTCGGGTTGACCTGAATCAATCAAATATATTATAATTTTAATATTTATATAAAAATATCATCTTGAATATTTATTTTGAGTCAAATTATGTTTTTACCAGTTATCTGGGTTGCTTTTGGACTCACCAAGTTGACTGGGTCATATCATGTCAATCTCCACACAGTTTATAATTTCTTTCTACTAGAAAAAAACATTAGCAATGTTTAGATATTTTTTTTTGTTAATTTTTTTATCCGATCCGCAGCGTAGCTCGTGCCAATGATCTAGTGAAAACTATAAAAAATTTCTTCATTAAAAAAAATAACAATAAACTAAAGGAGGAGGGTTTTTCATTATATCCCTCGTCACATAACATTATTCACTATAATAGTGTTTCTTTCTTTCTTTTTCTAATTTATGTTTTTTTTTTTCAATTTCAATCTTATCCTTCAACATTAGATTTATTGAGAATTGAAATTTTTTTTTTCAATTTACTTTTAATGAGATTATCTCATACTCATGATCTGGACCGCGGGTTTAACAAGTTAACTCGATTGACTCGAGTTTTTTCTTCCATTTCCTAATTGAATTTTTTTTCTCAATTTTATATTTCAATATTAAGTTGATTGAGAATTATAATGACTTCGTGGTTTGTTTCGGTTTTTTTTATGAGGTTATCCCCTTTCTCATGACTTGAATCACGAGTTCGACTGGTTAACCCGGGTTTACTCGAGTTTTTTTTGTATTTTTTAATTGATTTTTTTTAATTTTATCTTTAAACACTAGGTTGATAGAGAATTGAGTTTCATAATTTATTTCAATTTGAATTCTATTGAGTTATCCTGATCTCATAACCCGGGTTGCAGGTTTGACAAGTTAATTCAGGTTGAATTAAGTTATTTTTTTTGTCATTTTAATTGATTTTTTTTATGTTTCATCATTCAATAGTAGGTTTATTGAAAATTAAGTTTTTTAATTTTTTATGATTTTTTTATAAAGTTATCATGATCTCTTAACTTGGTATGCGGATTAACAAGTTATTTTGAGTTAACTTGAATCAATTCAATATATTATCGTTTTAATGTTTATTAAAAACATATCATATTAAATATTTATTTTCACTCAAATTATATTTTTACTTGTCTTTAAGGTTTTTTTAGACCCATCAAAATTACAAAATTACATCAAATAAATTCTTTACACTGTTTAAATTTTATTTACTAGAAAAATATATTAGTAATGATTAGAAATATTTTTTTCCTTTTAAAAAGATTTAGTCCGTGGGCCGTCAATACTATAGAAAAAATGAGTTTTTTTGTTTATAAAGTCGTTGATTTTACAGAAAGAATTCTTGTCAACAAAAGAGGATTAGACAAGGTTGATAAAGAGCGGTATAATCCCATTGTCCTGTCCTGGTGATGATAAAGCTGGCAGATGCAGTGGTGGGTCCGCCATGATAAATCAATTGGACTCTTGTTGCTCACTCACACTTCCATTATTTCCTTTCCAATCAACATTCCTCGTCATGACACCTCATCTGGACCCCACGCACCTATTGTGCTTCGCAAAGGACCTGATTACCACAAAGACTCACTCCACAACGGCTCTTCCCGAATAATCCTTCCGCACCCAGTAGCAAGTAGCCCATGCCCACACGCAACCATTAAGCAGTGTGATTAATTATCACATGGATTATAATGCTCATATCCTCCCTTATCTCTCCATAATATCTTACTCACACTGCACGCCCACTATGTCTTAAAAATGATTTTGAAAATATTTAATTTTTTTATTTTTATTTTAAATTAATATTTATTAATATAATTATATTATTTTTATATGCTGACATTAAAAATAATTTTAAAAAATTAAAAAAATATATTTGGAAAGGAATCGTTACCCACCATTCCCTCAAACAACCCTGCAAAGAAAAGGAAAGGCAACCCTACAATCATGTAGCTGGACCACAGCCAGGTCCCCAGAGTTCAAAAACCAAGTACTATTGCTCTACAATTATTAAAAACTACTGAATTTTGTCTCCGAAAAAATGTTTAACGGGTCTAAAACACCTTAAATACCCAAAAACTCATGATCTCGGATAACTTATCTTGGCAAAACCACCCACAAGCTTAGTTTAAAAGAAAAACCTAAGCCTCGTGACCTTAATTTTAGAAAAAAAATATATTTATTTAAGTATCAAAAAGTTCTGAAATCCATTAAAGAAAACATTTTGTAGGTACTAGTCATCGACTATCTTGACTTATTAGACACAAAACACTAACCACATTGAATATAAAAAATAAATCAGATTGTTGAAACCAATAAATTAACCAAATATCTAATATATAAGCTTAGTTCTTTAATTAGTTGTTCTTAAACTACTTGCTTAACTAGATGATAATGTATTTAGTTGATGGAATTGGTGTTACTATGGACAACATGAAACTTTTATTCACTTTACATCTAATGCCAAAATCAAATCCTATTTGGTGACATGATTTTTGTATAAAACACCTTTTAAAGAGTATGATAAAATTATTAAATGTAATTTTATTATTGATGTTGTTAGTGTTGTTATTATTTATGATTAAACATACCGATAGTAAAAAAATAAAATTGATTAAAATATAATAATTTATTATTTTTATGTTGTTATTGTTGTCATGATTAAACATACTAGTAATTTTTTATAAGGATGAAATTGATTAAAATATAATGTTTTATTTTTTTTATGTTGTTATTGTTGCCATAATTAAACATACCGGTAATTTTTTATAGAGATGAAATTGATTAAAATATGATGTTTTATTTTTTTATGTTGTTATTGTTGCCTGATTATACATACGGGTAATTTTTTTATAGAGATGAAATTGATTAAAATCTAATATTTTATCTAAAATCACTTGATAGTTTTTTATAGTCTTATATATAACAGTCATCTTCTAAACTTCGAGCTTTGAAGACTAGATTTAAACCTCGTACAAATTTGTGAAACTTTAAATTCTCCTAAATAAAAATTATATTAAAAAAATGAAATCTTCCTTAACTGGCACCTGTCAGTTCCCGGTATCTTTCCGTTACCTTCTTCACCTTTCCTCTCGCATTTAAAAACCTCTCTTTTCCTGAAAAAACAATGAGAGAGAGAGAGAGAGAGAGAGAGAGAGAGAAGGAGAGAACTGGATCCATCCAAATGGCCTTTAAAGGGGCAGAACCGATCCCAGAAGAAACGACGTCGAATTCTCTCTTAACAAACACGCGCTGCTGCTTCTGTTTTCCCTGTTTTTCTTCCCGACGATCCTCCACCGTCGGATTATCCTTCTGGGAACGAATCCAATCATCATCACAGTCACACGGCTATGATCCCCATCAAAATCAATGGTGGTTCAAGGGGATAAGAGCGTTGAAGAAGATCAGAGAGTGGTCAGAGATCGTTGCGGGTCCTAAATGGAAAACTTTCATTCGAAGATTCAATCGAAGTAAAAGCAGTGGCAGTGGTAGCGGAAGGCGCCATGGGAACTTCCAGTATGATCCTTTAAGTTACTCGCTGAATTTCGATGAAGGGCCGGGAGGACAGAAGGGGGATTTCGATGAATTGGATGATTACGGTGGGTTTCGCGATTTCTCCTCCCGTTACGCCTCCGTGTCGGCCTCTGGTCAGCAGGTGGCTATGGATGCCTCGGAGAAAGACGTTGTGGTTATGGCTTGAGAGAGAGGAGGAGCTGTGAGCATAGTGAGGGCACAATGGATGCTAATTTGCGCCGGGCTGTGCAGGATAACGATCGAGTGTTTGTTGACTTGGTGACGCAATGTGCCGGCGCGTTCCTCTATAGTATCATTATAGCTTATAGCTGTATAGAATCTATAGATAGAGTTTTATTACCTTTTTTTGGTTAATTAAATAAATGTGATACGGTAGGGGTGGCAATGACAAGGAAACACGTGTCAGGAAAATGGCCAGTTTGCTTTTTATGCATGTATTTTTTTTATATATATATATAAATTGGGTAGGGCTTTGTCTTGTAACATTTGTGTGTATATTAATAAATACATTCTTTAAATCAAAACAAAGATATTTTAGGAGAATGATTTGTACCCAAACTTTTTATGAATTTGTTAATGATACATTGATTGGCCTTTCTTGAGGGTCATCAATTTTAAATTTTAAGTTATTGACTTTCGATTTTATTTTATTTATTTTTTAAAATGAATTTTCGAATGAATTTACTTGTAAACTTGTAGATTATGAATTTTAAATAATTGATTGACCCTCTATTGAAAAATAAAAAAAAAATTGTCTTGTCACTATCGTAATCACAACTTATCACACCATTGTCATTATTACCCCTCCACTTCTCCCTTTTTATTTAACATTATTTTCTACACAACTATTAATGAAAATTAATTTATCCATTAAAAAAATTTTAAAATATTTTTCTAAGAAAATAGGGTATGTGTACCATCAAAACCTAAAATTCAAGACTTGAACCGGATCGAATCTAAAAATTATCATTAAAACTATAAAAATAATTAAAATAAATTGCTAAAAACCAAAAATTAAAAGCTGAGAATTAATAAAAACTTATCAAAATTTATTAAAAAGAGATACTTTGTTTTTGCATTATATTCTACTTCTTTAGAAGAAAGATTTATAAAACTTGTGTTATTTTTTTTTACCATCCTTAATAATATTAAAAGAAGAGACTCTTCTAAATAAAGCAATTCATAAAACTTTTGTTCATACCTATATTTTTTTATATCTTTAATATTTTTCACATATTGTAAAAAGAAATTTTTTTTTGGATAAACTCTTATTTAAAGAATTTTTGTTACACTAATATTAAAAAAAAAGACTAGTTAGTCAAAAAGAAGAATGGATTTTTAATTTATTTCTATACCTTTAATATTTGTCACATATATAGTAAAAAATAAAATTTTGAAATAAAAGGATTTGTAAAAACCAGTAATGCTAATACAATCATGTTAAATTTTAATGGAGCATTAAATAAGATTTATATTCATATTGGACCTTATGTATTTGTGTTTTATATATATATATATATATATATATATATATATATATCCCATGTGCTGATGATGATAGTTGCTTAAAAAGTTTCCATAAAGTGATGTCATATTCTATCATTAAAAGGACTCTAAGAGGTCGTTCGGTATTGTGTTTGTAACTGTATTTTATTAAATTTTGAATTTTTTTTTTGCTAAAATTGAGTGCGGTTTGTACTTTTTGGATCGTTTTGATGTGCTGATATCAAAAATGATTTTTAAAAAATAAAAAAACATCATTGGCATGTATTTCGGCACGAAAAGCTATTTGAAAAGCAACCGCTACCACACTGTCAAACACACTCTAACTTTTTTTTATTATACATACGTCAAAATGATTTGAAAAAAATCATTATTTTGCCATACCTAAAAGCATTGTGAATTACAACAGTAATCTACATTGTATTCCTCTTTTTTTTTGTATTTTTTTATTTTTTTTCCAACTTTCCCCTTTTTTCATTTTTTTTCCAAAATTACTTTCCCTTTTTTTTCAACTTTCCTTTTTTTTCATTTATTTTTTTCCAAATTATTTTTGTTGATTTTACTTTTTAAATATTAAGTTGGTTAAAAATTTCGCTTTGTAATTTTTTCCCTTTAAAATACTATGGATTTCTACGGTGTTTTTCCACATAGTTTTTCTATTTTATTTTTTTATTTTTCAAAATTATATTTGTTGATTTTTTTTAATATTGAGCTGATTGAGAATTTAGTTTGGTAATTTTTTTCTTTAAAACATTGTTGATTGCTACAGTGTTTCTCTGCATGGTTTTTTTTTGTTTTTTTTATGATTTTCTCCGAAATTATCTTTTTTTTTTATTTTTTAATATTTAGCTTGTTAAAATTTACAGTTACAATATGTAAGAAAAACACTGTAACTTTCCTCGCAAATTACTATGGATTGCTACAGTGTTTTTTCCCCACATGATTTTTTTTCCTGTTTTGTTATATTTTTTTTTCTAAAATTATCTTTGTCAATTTTATTTTTTAAATATTAAGTTGGTTAAGAATTGCAATTACAAGTAAATACAAGTTTTTCCACACAAAACACTATAGATTGATACAGTTTTTCCTCATAGGGTTTTTTTCCAGTTTCTTTTGTGTTTTTTTTTGTAATATTTTTTTTTCAAAATTATCTTCGTCGATTTTAATTTTTTAATATTGAGTTGGTTAGAATTTAACTTTGTAATAAAACTTAATCATGTAGAGAAAACATTGTAACTTTCCTTACAAAACATTGTGGATTGCTACAGTGGCTCTCCACATGAGTTTTTTTTTCCTTGTAATTTTTTCAAAATTATCTTTGTCAATTTTATTTTTTAATATTGAGCTGTTTGAGAATTACAATTACACATGTGGGGAAGTAGTGTAGCTTTCATCACAAAACACTGGGAATTACTACAGTATTTCCAGCATGATTTTTTCCTCGTTTTTTTGTGTTATTTTTTTTTCTAAAATTATATCTGTTGATTTTTTTTTAATATTTAGCTGATTAAGAAATTAGCTTTGTAATTTTTTTCTTTAAAACACTGTAAATTGTTGCGGTGTTTTTCCATATGATTTTTTCCAAAATTATCTTTGTCGATTTTTTTTTAATATTGAGTTGGTTAAGAATTATAATTACAATAAAGTTAAATTATATGGGGAAAGCGTTGTAGTTTTTTTTCACAAAACACTGCGGATTGCTACAGTATTTCTTTAAATGGTTTTTTTATTTTATTTTATAGGGAAAAACACTGTAGTTTTCCTCACAAAATATTGTTAATTACTACAATGTTTTTTCTCATGGGTTTTTTTTCTTCTAAAATTATCTTTGTTGGTTTTTTTTAATATTAAGTTGGTAGAGAATTTAGCTTTGTAATTTATTTTACTTTTTATTAACATAAAAGTTAAATGATGTGGCAAAAACACTGTATCTTTTCTCACAAAACACTGTGGATTGCTACAAATCATTTTGTTTAGTCTCTAAGTTTTTTATCACCAACACAACCTTTTTTTTCCGTCATGAAATATTTGCTTCATTATATCTTTAATTTCTATTACTTATCTAGTGTTGATTCACAATTATAATATTATCAAGTATATTTATTTTATAATCTCACAGCAGCGTGCGGACATGTCATCTCGTTGTTGTTGTTATTTCATTAGAAATATTTGCTTCAAATTTGAAGGAAATGATGGAACCACTGACCAAAAAGAAACAAATCTGCTGGTTTGAGTGGATCGATAGACATAATAAATTTCTCAATGCCTTTTGACTTTAAGCACAAATTATTGAGTTTTTGTTTTCAAAAAAGCGTGGTACAAATAAAATATATAGAGTTTGTAGAAGAAGAGAGCACATATTCTGGTGTAATATCATATTTTATTTATTTATTAAAAAACCAGTTAACCCTTCTTAATAATAAACAATTACAAATTAAGAATTATATTCTTGCTAATGATCCTAGAGAACGTCCGAAAAAACTTATAAACTTAATTTTCAAATTAAAATTAAAATTTTGAAAATGAGATTTATAATATTTTTACAAAATAAATTCCACGTGATGTTCTGAATATTCTAAATATGACACTTGCGCGTATATATGGTGACTAATCCATAGTGCCATCATGTGTAGATGAATGCCCATGTGTATGGAACAAGAGTTCCCACATCATGTTATTAACTGATTAGGTCTTGATTTATTTTTTTAATAGTTACATGTTCAAATCTTTTTAGAGTTATTGAAGACTTACATGGTTGTTAATTTCAAGACCCGTAAAATTAATTGAGGTACATACAAGTTAACCCGAATATCCATGTCAATTAAAAAAAGAGTTCGCACATCACCTCCATGTCAACATGCTTGTAGCAGCTATTTCAGTATAACAAATAGATTTTATTTGAGACGCAAAAAATATTATCTTTAAGGTATTAATTGTACCTAATATATTTATTATAGAGTTATAGCAATATATTTTTTGGATGGAATAATTTTTAATTTATAAAAAATAATTTCTATAAGTTTTTTAAGAATTTATGTTTTGCTTGTGATAAACATAAACAGAGAATCTGTATAGAAAAAAAATATTATTTTCTAATTGATTTATATATATATATATATATATATATATATATATATATATATATTTGGTTTTCCCACCAACATCCAAATATATTGACTTGGTGTCCCTCACATTATAAGGTACAACACAACTTCTTACCTTACCTTTTCAATATAGGATAAAGTTCTCTTTGTTTATCTACTTAATTACAACACAACTTCTTACCTTACCTTTTCAATATAGGATAAAGTTCTCTTTGTTTATCTACTTAATGCACAAGCTTTTTATAACAATCCTCCACTTAACTTGTAATATTGAATCGTAACATGTTTCATGCATAAAAAAAAAAGGTATCTTTCAAAATAAACCTCTTCTTAATATAAGCATTTCAAAACTCTAAATAAATTATGATGGCAAAAAAACTTAAATCAGAATTTTATTCAATAGAATTGAAAATACTATACACACGATCCAATTAATCCAAAACAAAAGTTTACCATTATTTTAGCTATAATATGGCATTGTGCTACTTTTTGAATGCATGAACATTTACAAAGTTTTCCAAACTTTTATTGAAGCAGCATCACTTTCTATGTTCACGTAGGTGAAGTTTTTTTATACATAAAGATTTCATTAAGAGTTTTAATCATTTGTCCTCCCATTTAATTTAAATACTAATTTTGTAAATCTTGATTTCATAAATAAATTAGTACACATCACTCTTACTAATAATTTGTTATTATCCATAAAACTCATAACTAGCAAAAATACTAGTAAAAGTTAGGTTTATTTTATTGGTAAGTTTAATTAAATGGTCTTAAGCTCATATTAGTAGAAGTACTTCTAACTAAATCTCTTGAGAGACCTTTAATAAAAGAATTTGCTAGATTATTATAAGATTTGACATACACAATGATAATTATCCCGTCAAAAATTAATTATCTTATGTAGTCATATCTCAGGCTGATATATCTAGATTTTTCATTATAAATTTTACTAAGAGCGTGTTTGGTATTGTGGTAGCTTTTGTAGTTGTGGTTTGAAAAAAATTGTTTTATAAAAAGTACTTTTAGTTGAGGTTGGTTTGAAAAAATAAGTGTTTAGTTAAAACTGTGGTTGAAATTGAGGTTGAACAAAAAGTAGTTTAATGTGTATGGTTAAGAATGCTTTTGAAATTGAAGTTATAAAATAATTTAAAAATATATATATTAATATTAATGATTTTTAATTTAAATATTGTAGATTTAATTATTGCTATTACATCATGAAATAAATAATACTTTATTTAAAATATTTTTTATTGTTCCATTAAACTACCTACAATTCCATCACGTATGAAATTGAGATTGCGATCAAATTCTATAAATGCAGCGTCATCAAGCGATCTCTGTCTAATTTATGTAGTCATTGAATAATGTTTAACGCTAATTTTTTTGAATAAAACACAATTAAAAATAAAAAAATTATTTTGTTGGATCGGACCCAGTTTAATACATTTTTAGTTTTGAATCGGACCAATTTCACTATTCATAAAAGAAAATAGATGAGCTCCACTGTTCGAAGAAAATATGGATGAACACTGGAGCCATGCTCCACTGTTCATGTGAGCAGTGGAGCATGGCTCTACTGTTAGAAGAAAATGGATGAACAGTATTCATCCATTTTCCAATTACAAGAAGCAGTCGAGAGCTACTTCTTGTAACTTGTGGTTGCACCATAGTTAATGATGGGACCCACCATTAAAAAATTGTGGCGGGAATGTTACCAAACAGGAAAAATTTCACCCGCAGCCATAATACCAAACAGCCACTAAATGCCCTAGACATAATTGTTTAACTATCACAATGTAAGGAGATAGATAACATCGGTTATGGTCACAACTTAATATTCAATAACATATTTCTCAACGATTTTACTTCCTTATTGGCAACAGCTGCTAAAACTATGAATTCAGATTTCATTGGAAACTGAGTTATGCATGTTTATTTCCTTGAAACCCAAGAAATAACACGACCTTCTAGAATAAATATTCATCCAAAGTTGACTTATTATCATTTACACTAATTATCTAATTAGCATCAATATAATATTTAAGTACAACTGAAAAATTATTATAAAATAATCCAAAATTTATAGTTCTTTTCAAGTAACCAAGTACTCTTGCAATTTCTTTCTAGTGATCCATACTAGGATTACTTGTGTATCTGGATAATTTGCATATTGTGAAAGTAAAATCAGGTATAATACAGTGCATGACATACATTAAGTACCAATTGCATTAGCATATTCAATTTGAGCTTGTGAAAGCAATATCAAGTATGGTATAGTGTATGACATACATTAAGCTATCAATTACATTAGCATATTCAATTTGAGCAATTAATCTATCAATATTTTCTATCAATTTAAAGAAAACATCATATAGAGTATTTGCTTCTTTGATATTCAAATGATTAAATTTATTTAATACTTTCACAATATAATGAGATTGAAAAGGAGGAAAACCCTCATTGTTTTTCTTACTTTGGTACCTAAAATTGTATTTACCTAATTTAAGCTCTTCATTTTGAACTTTGAGGTTAGATATTTCTTCGTATCATTGACATCATTCATGTTAGTACTAATAATAAGGATGATATCCATATAAAGATATATTATCACACCAAAATCATTTATAAGTTTAGAATAATACATTTATCAACACTAGCATGTTTAAAACCATATTCTAAAATTACATAATCAAATTTCTCATGCCATTGCTTAGGAGCTTGTTTTAATTCATATAAATATTAATCAATTTGCAAATTTTATGCTCATTTCCTGGTAGAGTAAAGCCCTCTAGTTGTTTCATATAGACATCCTCATGTAATTCACCATTCAAGAAAGTTGTCTTGACAATCATTTGATATACATACAAATTATAAATTGATAATAAATCTAAAAGTACTCTAATAAATGTATCAAAATAGTTTTTTTTTTTTTTTGTCTAAATCCCTTGACTACTATCCTTGCTTGAAAAGTTTGAATTGACCCATCATTATTATATTTTCTTATGAAAACCCATTTACATCTAATTGCCTTGGAATTTGAAGGCAAATCATCAATAACCCAAGTATTGTTATATAATAATGAATCCATCTCATTATTAATTGTCTTTTTTTCTAAAAGTAATATCTCGAGACATTATTGTTTCTTTATATGTTTTAAGATTAGCTTCTACTATTAATAAGATTAATATATTATTAAGAACATCTTTCTTATTGCTTTAAACTAAGAAAACAATGGTTTGTGAAGATATATAAATGAATGTAAAATCTTTTCTTTTTTAGTAGATGGCTTCTTCTAAGTTTAATAGGATAATCCATTTGAATTCTTTTATTTCTAGAGCTTGGATAAAAACCTGTATTATTTGTTGATTCTATTTCAATTTTAGAGTTATTGATTTGCTCACTAATTGAGTTAGAATCAATTTGAAATTTATTTTCAATAAACTCAACATCTTTAGATTCCATAATTGTATTAGAAATTAAATCCAGTATTCTAATGTTTTTGAATTTTCAGCATAATCAACAAAATTACTTTTTAAAGCTCTAGATCCTAATTTCATCATTTTAGAATCTGAAACTTTATAAAAGATAAGATAACCCTAAATTCTAAGATAATTTAAATTTGATTTTCTTTTCTTTCATAATTCGTATGGAGAAACTTTTAACATTCTGAAAGGAGTTTTATTATGTATGTTATGACATGTATGATATCGAATGACGAACCTGTTTTTTTAAATTAAAGGAGTTTTGGATTTAATCATAAAGTTATGATTAGAGGGAGTTGTTACCTAGTATCAGTCTAATAACTTTATTTTCCTTGTGTTTTGGTCCTTAAATAATGAGAAAGGAGAAAAAAAATCACTAGAAAGAGAGAAAAGGGAAAAGGATTTTGGCTAGCCACATTACAGCTACAAAAAGCTAATATTTTTCCTTGTAGATCAGGGTTGTTAAGGTTTTTTTTTTAATCCAATACTGGTTAAAGGCTATTTTAAGATTGGGAATGAGATTATTATTCCCAACGTTTTTTTATATATTTTCTTATTATTATAAGTTGAAATTTTGGTGTTTGCAATCAAAAGACACATTATTAATAATAAAAAATTTGTCAAAACATGAACAAAATGCATAATTAAGAAATTAGGATTTTGAATAAATAAATAATTTTCTCCAAAATTTTAATCCTTTGAACTCTTTCAATCACCATTGATTAATTTTTAACTGACTTCTTTTCTAGTCCAAGACTTTGCTCTGGACAGAGCCAAAATGGAGTTCCTGACCAGTATTTTTTGACAATAGAATTAGAAAATGTAACCATTAATTCTCTACAAATATATTCACATTTGCATATCCATACAGCTACAGTTACTGCTAATCCTAACCACCACAGCCACAGCCAAAAGCCAAAGCCAACAACTTACCAAAATGGCCCCAGTTGGACAATCATGGACCTGTACGGAAAGGCATCTAAACGAAACATTACAATCAAGAACCTGTGAACACGTTCAGGCATTTCTGCTATTCAAAGACTTTATGTTCAACAAAATGTCACCTACAATCCATGGAAAGCTCAAGCAATTCATCCTTTCATGGAAATAAGAAGGATGGTAAGTAACGTGATACCATGCTGAGGCCATGCACTGGTGTTCAGTAGGGTTGCAGCTGCTCTCAAACCATTCTTTAGCTTCCTTCTTCAGGTTCTTCAGCGACACTAGAATTCTATCCTTCACATCTCCGTATTTTCTGTTGTCACGTTGCAAATACGTTGGCCGGTGTCGCAAATTACCTGTCAGTATCTCATCCTCAGTTTTAGCCCCATAATAATCCATCAATGTGCTCATTTTCTCCATATACTTCTCCTTATAGATTGATGCAATTCCAAGGAAATCCTCAAAACCTTTCACTTCAAGATCCTGATCATAAGTTGCTTCAGCAATCTTTTTTGACCACATAAAGTTTGACCTTTCTTGTCTTGTTGAATCATGGATGTCTCGATAGAGTTTTCCCAATACCCCATCAGATATGTACATTTGCTTTTCTGCTCTCTCCATGAAATCTGGAAATTCCCTCGGCTTCAAATACAGGGGCATCTCAGCTGGCGCTCCGGTCTTTGCAAAGTCAACTGCCATGGAGTGGAGGGTTGCCAACTGCAGACATTTTTCACTTCGGGCTTTATCTGGTTCACAGTCAGCATGCACTAAATGGGCAGTAGAGATGGCACCCAAAGTGTCATTGATCATATAATCCACGAAAAATCTCTGAATTTCCTGAAAAGTCAGCAATGCAGGAAAAACATTTTGTCGGTTTAAGAATCATTGAAAGAATTAAGAGTATAGAGAATGTCAGTTTATTACCAATTTCATAATGCAAGTTGAAGTACCTCTAAAGTCACATTGTGATCCATTATTCGTTGTCTCCCTCCAACGTAGTCCATTGGGGCTTCAGTATGACAAGGGAGAAGACCTTCATCCCAGCTTATGAAAAATTGATCCCCATCAAGATCACCACCAGAGCATTCATTTGGATGAGGCCTGTGTACAATTTCTTTTAGTAAACTATCCATTTACTAAAAGAATCCACTGCCACTTCCTCCCTATTTACAAATTACTTTAAACACCTCTAGACAACAGAAGTTCCATATTATTGCATTGCAAATGAAAAATGCTCAATGATGATGCATGATAAAACAGAGTTTAAGTAGAAATCCTTTTCCCTTTTACTAGAAAGAGTTCATGAGGATGCTGTTGAGTAGAAACGAAGCTGCTTCTGTCAGAAAACAAATATATGTGCAGATATTGGAGCATCTTTATTGACATAAAAACCAGAGTCAGGGGGGAAAGGTTCATGAAAAACATGATTACATAGACTTTAATTTTGGAAAAGTTTCCCCATACAAGTCAGGTTAACTACTGATGGTTACAATAGGCAGACCAAGAAGGAAGAGGATACCAAATTTTTTTTAAAAAAAATAAACTGTTCCTTGGCATCCAGCATCTCCTACCTTTATATGTTTTTTGTATTTTTTCCTCTAAAAAAGTGAAACATTAACCCTTCTAACCTCAAAATCAAGGATGTGCCTATTCATGGAGTCCACAGAGCATGGACCTGAACCAGTGTTCCTCATCATCTCAAGACCTAAAGTTGTACAACTGCTAACACAACAATGTGACCAAAAGATAAATTCATGAAAATATTAAACATTTTTGCAATGCCTGATGAGCAGTGGTATCTGATAAATGACCATTAAACATATCACAAATGAAAGCACTGGACTAAAATATTAATAGATGGCACCTCAATAGATCTAAACATACCTTCCTCCATTCTGAGGGAAGATAATGCAATCCACCAAGCCCTTCTCCTCCAGTTCCACATCATAGACTGCTTCAAGGACTCTAATGTCTCCTGGGTGAAGACAAGGATTTTTGGTGACAGCCACTTCCCCTATTATAGTGGATGTTGACTCATCTACCTTCCGAAAGAAGCTCTGGTCGCAACATTGCAGCTCTGCTTTTGTCATGGTTATGCGAACATAAACTTGTCCATAGTCTAAAATACCACTTTCATCCAGGCAGCCAATCAGGATGCGACCCTTTGGGACAAATATTCGACATCGGCTTCTTAATTCCATCAATGAATTTTCATGATAGGCTTGAAGCATCATTGTGAGGTAAGGTTCCACATTGGGCTCATAGCCTTGAAGCAACATTTGTACAAGAATATTCTTGGAATCAGCCCACGCCAAATTCTCTAAGACATCTAAAGCTGATTCTTTATTAGTTAGCATTTTTCTGAGCCGATACAACTGTTTCTGTTGCAAAGCCTGAAATGTTTCATCCGCCACTCCCAATGTAGACAAGAGAGAAATGATCTCTCGATTCAAATAGCAAGGCATGGACTCGCTCCATTTAGTGACATTGAGCATCCTGTTTTCTGAGTCAAATTTTAGCATACTACTACGCAAAGATAGCTTCCGGAAGGAATTACGGTCAACAGCAACCACCCCCTTATAGCCACCATACCGAATTTGAAATGCTGATGGAGTATGACTCAATCCACACTTGTGAGCAACTTGCTTGGCGAAAGAAAGAGAAATTTTGCCAATTCCATCAGAAAAGCAGTAGTCAATGCCATCAGTAGTGACTTCAATGTCAGGAATAATCTCTACTTCTTGCACAGGAACAACAAATGTTTGCAAAGAAGAACTGAACAACTGACCCATCCTGGCAGCACATTTGGACACACTGCGTATCTTGTCAAAGCAACCCATCCATTTTCTAATATCTTCTGCTTTCACATCATTGTTAGAAGCAAACATCCAAACAGAATTGGATCGCAATTGACTAGCAGAAAAAGCCAGAAACTCAAACCTTTTAGCTCCAATCACAAACCCATCTCGAAGAATGGACAATATTCTATGATATATTCCAGTTCTGAAAGGTTTTGCAAAAATACCTCGCTGGATACTCGTTGAAATTGCATTCGCAGGAAGTTTACTCCAATCTTCTTCAACAAAAGTAACTCTTATAAAGTCTGAAGCATATTGAGCAAAGTGTTTCACAACATAGTTGGAGGTTTCATACTCAGGACCCAAACAAAAAATCTTTGATGGTGTAATTAAGGCCCTATGACAACTCATTATATTATTCTCTGTTAAGCTTTTGGGTGGTGATGAGAGAGATTCTCTAAGGCTTTGTTTTACAAAAGACAAGGGATCGTAACTGGTCATCTTTAACTTGTGCAATTTCTGAAGAATTATAATAGCAGTGTTTACAGTCAGATTGCGAAGGATCTTAATCAGATCACTGTCCACTGCAGCAAGACTAATTTTTTGAGTATGAACAAGAGAATTCAGCTGGAAAAGGACCTCATATGCTAACTTATCTGATCCACATCTTATGAGTGGAACTGTTTCAGAAGCAGAACAAAATTCTTCCCCATCCTCCAAATCAAGTCTGTTCATATCTTCTTGATAATATGGGAAATTTCTAAAAGTATCTGAAGCCTCTAATCCTTCTCCGATTTCCCAACAAAATGACGTTGACTGTCCAATTGATTTTATGGCAGAAATGTCTGTTGTTCGAACCCAAAGAAAGTCAAAGTCTTCCTTGCAGTAAAAATACCGATTAGTACTAAATTTCGAAGCTATGCCAGGTCCAGAGATTTTTTGATAGATCCTTGGTCCATACCTGAGCTGAAAACATACAATCTAGGTTAAGACATCACCCAAGTAACACAATAAACAGAAGAAGAGTAACTGATAAAAAGTCAGATTTCCAATAAGAAAAACTAGTTAAACCAGAACAGAGAGCAGGGAGGAATATTTCTGCACAGGAGAGGAGTATTTCTTTTCCTGTCACACTTCACAAATGTTTGGGCATATCTGAGCATATTTGAAATAAGAGGAAAATATAAGAGCAAAAAGAAGGAGAAGAATTGAAAAATATCTTGGGTTTACAGAGAAATAAAAATCTTCATCTCTTGGTTGAGCACAGCTTCATGCAATCTAATATGCAATGACCATTCAGTATAGCATACAATTCTGGTAAACTGGAAATTCACCGAGGCCCAATTCCAAAACCTCAATTCGAAGTCTAAGACAAGGAGTGTTCACTTTTGGAGTTTAGGTAAGCATGCGTTCAAATTGACATTTTGCTGCTATGATTATCTTGCATTTACAATAGGTTGCACAAAATTGGTGGCATTAACTCGCATCCATTTGACTCGGAAACATCATCCTACTATTAGAAGATGGGTGGAGAAACTTTATGCTGGTTCCATATAGGGCCATAGCATTTGTAAAAGCACAGGCCACTCTCTTTTCCTCATAACCCCATTCCAACAAAGTAAATTTTGATAAAGCTTGAATCTTTAGTCAGAATCTAATCTAACACCACCTGAAAGCTTGAATTGTTTTTTGTACACTTCCATATTCAAATCCATATTTTGCAGAAACAAGTAAAAGGTATCGATGAGAGCATTATGCCACTTTCTGTAAGTGTATCAACCCTACAATACTCCCTACAATACTCAAAATCATTCAACCTATCTACTTCGATTAGTGAAGGTTGTGTAGATAGAATACCCAGTCTTTCAACAAAAATTGCGCTCAATACAGCATGTCTTACATGCCCATCTAATCTTCCTAAATGACAACCTATTGTTTCATTTAAATTCTACACCAAGACTTCTATTCAACAATTGTGCGAGGAACTCCACAAAGATAATAATGTAAAAAAATTCAACATGCAAATGCAAATCAACATCATACTCCATGTAAAATGGCATTACCATATTAATTTCTCTCCTAATCCAAACAAAACCCATAAAAAACCATACCTTTAAAACAACAGCGTTAACCTTGTCACCATCCAAAGGGTACCCAACAGCCTCCAAGATATCCTCAAACTCCACCACTAACTTATAACGGAACTCCTGCCCCACCCGAATCCAAAACTCAATCCTCCGCCTCTCAGGCATAAACCACCCTCTCACACCTTCCCAATACTCAAGTACACACAATGTAGTCTCTTTTTTCATAAAACCCACATACAAAACCCCATTTTCCATTCTATTTTGGTACTTGACGGGCCTGGGAATGATGTCATCATAGGTTTCTGATAACTGGAGATTCTGGGATTTTAAGACGAGTTTGTTCTTTAGAGAGAGAGAGAGTGCCTCGTGTTTAACCTCGAGGGAAGAAAATTGGACTCGGCCAAAGCCACGGGAGTTCCAGTTTTTCCTTACCGTGGAGATTTCTATGGCAAAGACTGAATCTTTGCCGAGTTGGGCTACGAGGTACTGTAAGATTTCTTTAGCTGTGATTGTTTGCGGGATGTTTGTGACACGAACTGAGGGTCTCTCTGCTACCACTTCCATAGTTAGAGAGGAGAGGGTTTTGGTAGCTTTTAAAAGATTCTGAGCGACAGAGACAGAGAGAGCAGTCGCTGAGAAGGAAGTAGTGTGAATTTTTTTTTAACTGCTTACCGGCCGTTAGTTATTGTCTTAATTATTGTTTTTAAAAATATTTTTTATTTAAAAATATATTAAAATAATGTTTTTGAAATTTTTAATATTAGTATATTAAAAAAATATAAAAATATCAAAAAAAATTATTTTATTTCAAAAAAAAAAACATTCAAAACTAAAAAATAAACAGGTTTTTATTACAATCCCTGAACTGTTTTATAATAAATTGCTTAATTCTCTGTGCATGTTTTGAGTCTTTCTCTTTCTCCTTTTATTTTCTTTTCAACAAAAGAATCGTTGGTGTGTTCACTGAGAAAACTATTTTCCTTCTCCTTCTTCATTTTATTTTTTTTCTTTTTCAATTAAAAAAATTATTCATTTATTATAAATAAAAATAACTTTTTTCACAGAGAAAAATAAAAAAAATATTAAGATTATAAATATGTTTTTATAAAAAATAAAAATCAAGTTTATAATAAATATTTTATATTCATGACAATGTAATTATAAATATTAATTTAAATTAAATTAAAACTTACCATAAAATAGTTATATTATTAACTCAAAGAAATATTTATATTGTATTTAAAATTAAAATAAAAATTTTCTAAAAAAATCTTATATAAAAGAAAAATTATATTGTACATGTTTTTTCTTCATTTTAAAAATAATGAAAAAATTGTATTGAAAAAGTGTAAAAAAATCTAAAATATGTTTTTCAAATATAGTATAAATTTCAAAAAAATAAAAAAATATTAGTTTCAAGTTTTTTAGACAGGGAAATATTACATTTGAATAAAAAGTTTTTCCTTTTCTTTTTATCACTTTAGTTTTTTTAGAAACTTAGAGTATTATTGTAGTCTAAACAACTCATCTACTTTTTCTTTTTTTATTATTTTGATTAACATGAGTGTTTGTCCAGCTTGCGTGCACTTCGACGAATCTCACGAGCCCTGAAGTTAATGATCATATAAACCTTAAGTGACTATCATATTAGCAATCACAGGACTCGAACCTGAAACCACAGACTCATTTACTCCTTTAATTTGCTTAATATGTTCCCTTTATCAATAAGATAATTTGATGAGAGCTTAACTAGTTCTTTTAGATTGAGAAATATTGTATTTGAACAAAAAGTCTTAGTTTTCTTATGTTTTTTACTCCGATTTAAAAAAAAATTAGGATATTAAATAGACAACTCATTTACTTATTCAATTTGTCTATTTTGTTCTTAAATATGTAGTTTTTTTTATTTTCATATTTAGTTAGTGTTATAAATTTAATTTTTATTGTAAATCTAATATAATTTTTTTTAGTTAATAATATAATTTTTTCATGATAATTTTTAATTTAAATAAAATAAAATAAAATTAATGTTCTATAATTAGATTATCACAAATACAGAATGTTAAAATGACTATCATACAAATCTTGTTTATGTTTAGGGTAAATATAGAAAGAGGAGTCGTCCCCTAATATTATGATTACTAAAAAATATTATCTAGTTCTTGGAGTTCTTGAGAAAGGAATTGGTTATGCTAAAAGAAAGATAATATTACGTTAAAGCATTTTACTCAAGGTAAGTTACATTGCTAATTGTCTTTTATTCCTAATAGTATTTTGTGCATATTTTTATTTGTGGTTTATCTACGTGGATCTACTACAATGACTTAAACTTGGGGTAGGCTTCATGCTTATCTGTTCTAAGATTCTGATTATTTTTGTCACTTCTAATTTTTTTGATGAATTGACATTTTTATGCTTACTTATTCCATATACCCATGACTATTAATAGTTTATCAAGCCATGTTACTGAATTATTGAGTGGATTTAACCCAGCCTAGATCCTAAAAAATATTTACAGATAATGCATTGTTTTTATAGCACCTAAGATTCACTCGTATTATTTGTTGAATCAATGAAGATCGTATGCCCCATTCCTACCCAAATAGTGATTATTATGGGTTCATGTACTTGGAAAAGGATCTAGTGACATGAAAATCCATTGTGGATTAAATTTTAACAAATAACCCCTTTGTAGTTCACTTGTTTTTAAGGTGTGTTACTTACATTCTTATGATTTCGTTTTTATTTGTCGTCCATCATGAGTGTTTGTACACACTAGTGTTATGACTCATGTATATACATTCACAATGAGTGAGCAACCTTGTCTCCATACATACATGTAAACTAATCAAAGATATCGATATTTTCAATTATTTGGTGAATATTAGACTTGGACATTTCTAATACCTAATTATTTTTTTTGGTTTGTGATTATGATTGATAGATAAAAAAAAAAAACTTTTCACTTAAAAAAATTAGAAAGTGAGAATTTGTTAATTTAAAAAAATTATTAAGGATTGTTTTCTTTATTTCTCTTATTGTATTCTTTTTTTTTTTCATATTTAAACAAATAGTTTTTTTTTTTTTGTAATCCATGTATTTTTATGTTATTTTACTTGCAACTAACACTTTCATAACAATTTTAACCAAGTAATTTTTCGTTCAACAACAATTATAATCAAACACTTCTTTATTCTGGTTTTTATTTTTCACAAATGCTTTTTTAATCACAATAGCAAAAAGTAACTCACCCACAATACCCAACTTGCACTTAGTAATAGTGTTGGTCAAGTGATGGGTTTTCTTTCATTTTATTAGCTTGTAGTTTTTTTTTTTTAAAAAAAAAACCCTTTTCTTAGTAACAAAAGCATTTACTAAAAAAAGATAATCAATTGAAAAAAAAATTAAAAATGAAAGACATTAGGTAGGTTAACAAAATTAAAGTTCCAATAAATCAATTAAAAGAAAACCCTAAGATGCAAAATACAAGACTACAAAATCATCATTTTCATTAGTCAAGATAGATTATTAAGAGCTTGAAGGATAGAGAAAGGAAGTGTCATCAAAAGTTGTACATGATTGTGGATTAGCATGTTCTTGTTTCATGTATCTCTCCATGAATTTTTTTTAGAATTTTTCACTCTTACATGTTCTTAAATTTTCATAGTTTTTCTCATAAATTTTTTGGCTAATGTTTTTTTATGAAAATGCCTGTAAGCCACAAAAAAATATTCAATAGTAAACAAATAATTTTCAAAAAGATAACAAAACTCAAAAAACCTAAAAAAACATATATAAATTTTTTTAAAAAAAATCAGAAAACCTTGATATGTAAAAAAAAACTCTAAACTCTGAAAAAATTGAAATGACCCATACAAAATATTAAAAAAAAACATTGGTAATTTAAGAAAAAAATTGAAAAACCCATGTCCTACAAAACTTATTTTGTTGTTCATATGGACATTTCTATTTATGGGTTTTTATAGACATGACTTTTTTTTTTATAGATTTTACAAGTTATTATGTTTTAGGCTTTTCAATTTCATCTTTATTTAGGTTTTAAAACATATATGCTTTGTGGGTTTTTTGTTTCAATTCTTTTTCATTTTTTTAAATTAATTTTTCAATTTTTTAGGCTTTTCAAGATTAGTTTTTCTTTTGGTAGTTATAAGGTATTTTTGTCCAAAAAGTAACAAAAGCCTATACAAGAGAAAATATGAATACATAAATGAAAAGTGAAATTTTCTTAAAAAAAGACAAATACATGAGTGGGTTTTAGGGGTTTGATCTGATTAGTTATCAGTGAACAAAGAAGACAATGACATACACGAATATGGCTAGCAGGTAGGGTAGTAGTACTCTGTACTCCTACTCAAGTTCTAAATCCACTCTGCAAATTTCCTTCTTCTTTTTTTTTTTTAAGTTCATTTTGCAATACAATATACAGTGAATTTAGATGACAGAGGTATTGTGATTATCATTAAAATTTGTGTGCTTTCTCCCCCCAGTGATCCTACTTTGTTTATGTCAAGGATTGGCCACCCGCCCATCAAGAAAAGCTAGAGGCCAATTTTCTTGTTCCCGTTAAGGTTTTTGGTTGCTGCTGGTAATGGTTAATCTCTCTCTCTCTCTCTCTCTCTCGCGGAGAACCCCAACCAGCTCATTCATTTTGGAAGTCGTGATATTTCTCATGGAAATTTGCATCAGAGCGGGGGCAACTGCAAGAGAATATTGTGGGGGCACTGGTGCGTTTATTGAACAGTTGCAGTCTCATGTCAGTATCCATTTTTTCAGGCTATTCACTCATTCCAAGGTTCTCAGCTTTTATCAAGTAAAGGAGATTGGAGGGGGATCAGTAGATTAAGCAAGCAATTCACCTTGGAAGCAATAAAATTATAGAAATTGGATATTTTAACCATAACTTGTTACATTTTCTGTGAACCAAACCAAGGCAATTCTGGCCTTCGGCTTTCGAGATTACATAGATCTAGGTGCCTTAAACTTGCTGATGAGTAATCGCTTCACAGCTGACCCCCTTCTCATCTCTCAGGCAACATTTTTATCTCAAACTAGTCATAAAAACGACTGCAGTCTTGTGTTCGACAATGTTCAAATGGGTAATAAATATAAATATATAACTAAAAAAAATCAGAGTAGAGGAAAATATATGCAGATTTTGGCCAGTATATAATTAATTGATTAATCAGGAAAGGGAAAAACAGTTTAGTGAGTGAGTAGTAGTTATATATCTCTTACAGTTCCAGTTCTATTAGCATTGATTGGTAAACTAACAGCAAGGGAAGTAGAAGAAGACATATCCATGTGAGTAGTTGAAGAAGTTGGGAATTTGCCCTTCTTAGACCAAAGCCAAATCTTGGAAACTGAGAAGCTATCACCTCCTGTCCTGCCTCTGATTTTCTTATCTTCCAAATCCCCATCAATTGAAGGGCATCCTTTATCTCTTCCTCTGCAATTAAGGTTACCAGGAGACATGGCCACTTGCAAACTTGATTCACCTTCCACATACTGAACTGTTCCCAGTGAGTAACATCTTCTAGCATCCAAATTAGACCTGCTGGTCTCTCCATGTTGTTTCTGTCCACTGCCTTCTCCACCATTCAAGCTTTTAAACTTGCCCAGTCTCACTGAAAATACCCTCTTTTCACCAGCACCTTTGTCCTCCACAATAGTAACTGATTTTTGACAATTGGAAGATCCACTCTCTCCTTCACTAGAGAATCCATTTGATAATTCCCTTGAGAGATCAAAATTGAACAGTGGATTTTCCATGTGAAAACTAGAGCCCAAAAGGGTTCCTCTACACAGAGGGCACGTTGAGTTTGAGAGAAGCCAGGTATCTATGCAGTCAATGTGAAAAGCGTGGCTACATAGAGGAAGCAACCTGAGCCTTTCTTGGCCTGAGAACTCGCAGAGACAAACTGCACAGTCAAATGGCTCCTTTGAACCCATGATATCTTTGTAGTAAAACACAGGTAGAGCATCAACGAAAGCTTGGTCTAGACCTGAATCATGCAGGCGAAACAGCTGTTGAAGCTGTCTTTGAATAGAATGAGACCCTGAGGTTTCTGGGAACCTATTGGAATGATAAATTGGGGAAAAATATGCCCTCTTCAGGAGGAATCTAACAAGCAAATGAAGAAGACCAGAAACAAAGAAAATAACAGCAAGGACTCCTATAACCAAAAGAAGCACGGGACTAATTTTGTTAAGAGAAGATGAAGGCGGGGTTGATTCTTTTTCATAGTTGAGACCATTGTATGGAGACGAGACTGATGAGGGAGGTGATACAGGAGGTGGATATATTGCAAAGCCATCTTTTTGTTTGACTTCAAATAGAAATCTGCACATTCTAGCAGACGGAGGTGTTCAAGAACAAGACTTTCTCGTGAGTGACTGCTAAAACTGGTTGCCCTCATAAAGACATTCTTGCTTCTTTTGAGGATATAAAGGATAAAAGGGGTGAACAAGCTAAGAACATATTCTTTTGGAGGAATTGAGTGTGCCTCGAGGAGATTCTTTAGCTCTAAGATGAGGATTATGTGCCAAAGAGATCAACTATCTTTAAACAAGTGTGAAAGCTCGGTGCTTTTGTTACAAGGAGAACTTGAAGAGCGTGAGGTAAGGCTTTGCAAGCACCTACCTTTTTTTGGTACGAGTACACATGACCACCAAGAGTGTGCAAGAAAATGTATTCGGTTGGCTCTTTGATGATGACGATGACGATGACGATGACGATGACGATGACGATGGGTCCTTGTTTTGAATTTCTATGAGGCAGAGAGTTTTCGAGCTTTGACACAAGGGATTCTTAATTTGTCTGATATATTATTAATTAGTGGACTGAGAGAAGGAAGGGGTGGTTAGTGGTTGCTACTTAATGTCAGGAGTGGTTGCGGAGGAGTGTGTGAGCCGGTGGCCCATCTTGACTATGATATTGGCAATAGGCACTTAAACTGGGTTACTGTTTTCACACCGTGGCTTTGTCGCTATGATCCTATCATGTCTTAGCCACACTCCACAGGCCCACTGCTACCTGTACAAGGCTCCCTTTTATGTAGAGACTCTTCTTGAGACCTACTCTTGTCTCCCTCGTCAAGGTTTAGAGGCTGAATGAAAAGACGAGGGTGCGGTGCCACACCGCAAATTTCTAATGATTCATACTTTCATACTTTCATAGGCCCACCACCTTTCACAGCGGTCCGTGTGACTCCTTTCTGGGAAAGGAAAGAACAAAAACATTCTTTATTAATTTGGATTTATCGAAATATTACCCTTCCATGATGGTTCTTGGCATGATTGTCTGCTGATCCGCCTGAAGTTTGTTGAACCATCAAGGGTTGTTCGAGAATACGAAGTTTAAGATTATAATAATAGTTTTTAAAAAATATGATTTTAACTCCCTTTTTAAATGATAATGACCAGATAAACAGTAATAATCAGTTGTGTTTAGAATTGTGATAGTAGTACGGTTTTAAAGTATTTTTTATTTAGAAATATATTAAAATAAAATTTTTAATTTTTTAAAAATTATTTTTGACACCAACATATTAAAATAATATAAAAACATAAAAATATTTCATTTTAAACAAAAAAAAATTAAAATTTTTAAAAATATAATTTCCACCGCGTTTTGAAATAATCCATAAATATAAAAATCTCGTATATGTAAAGTAAACGCAAAGATATCATATATGAGCACTTTTATTTTAACACACACGTTAAGCACAAATAAATTTTATTATTTATTATTTATTATTATTATCATGCCCACTCTAGCTGTTGACACTTTCATGTGATGATTGCTGATGTCCAACCAGCACGGTAACCCATAGAAGTTTGATTAATAAATTGTTTTTTTATTTAAAAATAAACACATTAATATTTTTAAATTTTTAAAATTTATTTTTAATATAAACACATTAATAAATATTTTTTTTATTTAATAGTTTGACGCGTCATTGTCAAATTCACTCTAATTCTCAGCAAGGTCTTACCTCCCATATCCGTCAGAAGATGATTTTTTTTTTTATATAATTTTTAAATCGTTTTAATTGCCAAATTCACTAAAATTCTCAGCAAGGTTTTATTTTTTTATTGGAAATATATTAAAGTAATATTTTTTAAAAAATTTATTTTTAATATTAATATATTAAAATAATATAAAAATATAAAGATAATTTTTCTTCGTAAAACACTGATCAGACGGCATTTCCAAACTGCACCGAGATTGATGAAATTTGTTGATGGAAACAATGAGCATAATTAACAATGGTAATAAAAATTTAGATAATGATCATAAAATGAAGAAAATCCAAATCAAAATGTTTGAAGAAATAATTATTTTTGTCACCAATATGCATGTTTTAAACCAACTCTACGTACCATCTGATCTGATGGAGGATTAAAGACCTAAATATAACTAAATAATGCGAATTAGGCTTCCAGGGCATGATCATGGTTCTGAAATTATGGATCTCTCTTCATCCTCTTTTATCGTGTTTATCATAGCAGATATTTGGTTTATGGCTGGCCTCTCATTTGGAGACGGATTTATGCACTTCAATGCTACCTGCAACAGGTTCACCATCCTCTCCTCACTAGCACCTTCTGAGATCAAGGCCCTGTCAAAAACTTCAGCTGTCCATTCTTCTCTAACCACTGAGTGCACCCAACTTGCCAGATCAAACCCATTGTTTTCGACGAGTTTCCCTGTCAAAAGCTCAAGAAGAACCACGCCAAAGCCATAAACATCCACCTTGAAGGTGCTATGGGCGCCATCTCCACCCAAAGCATTACTTTTGAAGCTATCAGACTGAGAAAGGAATGACTGATCTTGGCCTTGAGCCACAATTAGACCATATTCACTAATGCAGGGCTCCATGTTCTTGTTGAATAAAATGTTGGTGGATTTCAGGTTCCCGTGGGCAATCCCACCTTCTTGAAGCTGCTCATGCATGAATGCTAAGGACTCTGCAATACTAGCTGCGACATTGAGTCTGCTTCCCCAGTCAAATACTTGCCCGTTCTGGGACCCTAAGAACATCAACAACAATTCCAAGTTGTTATATGAACCGTGTCACTTTCCTGTATGTATCTTATATTATTATTTCATATTTATGAAATTGCTTATGCCTGAGAAAATGCAGAGAAAAATGAGAAAACAAATAATAGTTGCCAGGAATATTCAAATTTGTGGCATGGTCTGTTGTTTTCAGTGTCATTTCAGCTTGAGTTAATCCATCGAGCAGTCCAGCAAACCCTAATCAGACTGAAATTTACCATGTCTCTGAGTTGTATGTTCATCCAATGGGGTTTTTCAGCAAATCCTCTTCATACTTCTTATAGTCACATCCCCAAGTGCATGCACTTAATATGGTGAATATTTCTATCATCCTAATCCTATTGTACTTTTCAGTTTCACATTGTTTTTTATATCCTAAGAATTCCTTTCCAGTTTCCACCATTAAAATGAGGTAATGTTACAATTTTGAATGTCAGTACAGATGATAGACTTACCATGGAGAAGTTTGAATAGACTGCCATTCTGCTGATACTCATATACCAGGAGCTTCTCTTGCTCGGAGCAATAAAATGCTATCGGAGGCAATACTCTGGGATGCCTCACTTGGTCTATCATCTCCATTCTCCTCTTGAAATCTGCGGCCGAAATACCCCAGTCTTTGATCCTTTTCACTGCCAAGATCGTAGCGTTATCAAACATGACCTTATACAAACTTCCATGCTTTCCTCTACCAAGCAACTCAGCTGGAGCTCGAAGCAAGTCCTCGAATTTCAAACCATTCACCACAGGACTGGGAAGAACTACAAGAGATGATGATGTCATTCCAGCTTCAACGGATGCAATTGAATATTCTGATCTATTACCACCAGTTTTGGATTCACTTGAAGTACTCCTATGTTCCTTACTTGCATTAGCTACCCTCCCCTTCGTGACAACCTTCGCAGTTTCTTCTTTAGGCTTATTTTTCTTAAATAAATATAAAGCTAACAAGAGCAGCACAACCACGGCAAGTATTATATAGCCTGAGTAGATAAGGAAGCGATCAGTTGATGAATGCTTTGATCCTTTTTTTGAAGGTGGGCAGGCTTTTGATAATAGTTCCCCACATAATTCAGGATTACCTGAGAAGCTGTCTGCCCCAAACTTGCCTTTGACATCAGGAATCGGACCACTAAAGTTGTTGTTGGCTACATTGAAATCCTTGAGATAGGAGAAATCAAAATCCGGTATTTCCCCACTGAGCTGATTGTTTTCAGCAAAGAAGGTTAGCAGGCCTGAAATCCGGGACATATCAGCAGGAAGCTCACCAGAGAAGTTGTTGTCAGATATATCGATGCTCTTCAAGTTACGTAACTGAGGAAAAGTGTCAGGAATATCACCAGCAAATCGGTTCCCGCGTACGTACAAGTGTCTCAGACGTCCGCAATTTCCTATCTCTTTAGGCATGAAGCCAGAAATATTGTTCTCTTTCAGGCTCAAGAAAACAAGAAACTTCGCTGTGCACACAAAAGCAGCATCAAATGTTCCTGTTAAGTTGAACTTATCAAGAACAATCTTCTTAACATTTTGCGATTTCAAGCAGTCCACTCCTTTCCATGTGCCATTGAAATTGACATTGCCAACGCAGGGATCTGAATTTCTGTCCCAACCCCAATTTTGATTATTTTGCGAATTTCCTGCTGAAAGTTTCTCCATGAATTGCACCAGTGCCTCAATGACATTTTCATCTTCTGAATTTGACTTTGGAAGTATGAAAAACATCAAAATGGGGAGCATCCAGATAAGAATTCGATCCATTTTTCTTAGATGAACCAAGTGAGTTTAGAGAAAATGGCGCTATATTGTGGTTTCTCTTTTAAAGGGTAGCCTCTGATTGGCTAGCTGAGTAAAACCAAGGAGAAAGGAACCAAATTGCCATTGTTGCTTAAACCAGTATAGAGAGACAATTGACTGAATTTACAAAGAGAGCTCGCATTGTTTTAAAATGGATTGCCCATAAGGTCTCACAAAAACATGCCAAAGGCCTAAAACAAGATTCTCAAAACAGGAGCCGGCCGGCAGACTTAACTAGTCATCATCATTTTCAATGTCGTGTCCTTCCCAGTTGGTTTCTACAAAATTGACAGCGTTTTATGCTTCGGTTAATTCATTAACTAATCAAAATGATACAACTGTAACTTTCTTGTCGATGGCCAACAACAAAGAAGAAATTAGAAACCCTCTCTTTGATGCTTTAATATTTCCATCCTCCATACGGTCGAGCTTTGTAGTTGATCCTTTGTAAACAGCTTCTGGTCTGGACCATTGCTGTTGAACATGTCCAACAGCTTTATTAATTAATTATAGTATTACAGTAGTTTTCCAAACTTGTTTACTCCTAAAGCCACTGTCCATGTAGCGATAGTTTCATAAAAATTTTGAAAAAATAACACATGTTGAAAAATTATTAGAAAAATGATACATCTACTACCATTTCTAAAATTTAATAGAAATGATCCAAATAGATAGATTTATAAGATAAAACAATATTTTAAAATATTTTGAATTTCAAAATATTATGCCAAACCAGCAATTCAGCTGGTCTCTTTTCATTTAGAGGGCATTACCTTACAGTGGCATAGGTGGTTGACCAAGTTTCGCAGACCACTAACATGAGATGAGTTTATCAAGGCTATACAATAGAGATTCGGTCCAACCGACTAAGAGGACCCGTCTAAAGCTTTGACTCATCTTAAACAAAACACATCGGTTGCAACTTATTAAGAGGCTTTTGAGAGACTCTCACATCAAGTTGATGACTTGTCGGAATTTTTTTT
>Ga0325405_1000265_pt1 | contig 49783 bp, 25 predicted proteins | sample PopdelMetagenome_21_FD_205663 | JGI IMG/M metagenome (GOLD analysis project Ga0325405, IMG submission 205663) | Populus deltoides microbial communities from Bellville, Georgia, United States - Xylem-Control-R2 | ecosystem: Host-associated > Plants > Phyllosphere > Stem > Wood/Secondary xylem...
ACCTTTTCTCTTCAAATTCTTTCCCACTTCGCAGCATGATCACACTAACATTCTCTATTGGATTCAATGCTTGGGAGGGCAATTTTCCATTCATTTGTGCTTCCAATTTCCCCACACTTGAAGCTACTTGCCCCATTTGCTTCTCCAAGTTGTGAATACTTGACCTTGTTTCCTGTTGAAAAGACATGACATTTTGTTGCAAGGTCACAGTGTTAGAAGCCAAAGTTTTCATCATCTCACGAAGATCATCACTGGATGACGACCCCATAACATTGGAGTTTGTGAATGGAGGGGGTTGTCTTGCTTGATAATTCTGTTGGGGCTGAAATCCATGGGGATGGAACTGTCGGCCTTGATTGCCTTGTTGAGGTGGGTTCCCATAACATAAGTTTGGATGATCTCTCCATCCGGGATTGTACGTGTTGGAAAAGGGATCATATTTACGCTGGGACTGTCCGTTGAATCCTCCATCAACTGCATGAACCTGTTCAATGTAATCTTCTTGCATTGTTGGGCACATATCTGAGGTATGTCCTTGTAAGGAACATATGCTACAAACTTTCACCTGTTGTACATTTCCACAAGCCAAAGAACGCACAAGAGAAGTAAGATCATTAACTTTATTTTCAAGGTTAGAAATACTTACCTCATTTACTCGTTTGTTTACGAAGTCTCCACGTGTGCCAAATTGTTTCGAGTTGGTTGCCATGTTTGAGATTAATTGGCGTGCAGCCTCGGGTGTCTTATCTACCAATGCCCCTCCACTTGCAGCATCAATGATACTACGGTCAGGAGGCATCAATCCTTCATAGAAATATTGAATGAGCAGCTGACCGGGTATTTGATGATGAGGGCATTAAATGCACAGTTGCTCAAATCTTTCCCAATACTCGGAAAGTGTCTCTCCGTGAGATTGTCGAATCCCACATATTTCTTTCTTTATGTTGGCAACTCGAGATGCTGGGAAATACTTTTCAAGGAAAATCTTCTTCATGGCATTCCAAGTTCCAATGGAACCTGGGAGAATAGAGAAAAACCATGCCTTTGCTACCCCTTTTAAAGAGAAAGGAAAAACTTTTAACTTAACCTATTCTTCATCAACTCCATTTGGTTTCATGCCAACGTAAACCATATGGAATTCCTTGAGATGAGTATAAGGATCTTCTCCTGCAAGACCATTGAAAGTTGGTAGCAAATGTATAAAACCAGATTTGAGCTCAAAGTTTACATTATTGTCGATATTTATGCACAATGGCTGATTTTCCATATTAGGAGCAGCAAGCTCCTTGAGTGTTTGTTGTCGTGCAATAGCCATGGCATTAAGGCGAGCTTCCTTTCGTAACCTGCGTAAAGTTTTTTCTATTTCGAGATCCAACTACACTTGACTTTGATTAGTAAAACGGGTCACTGGCATAAATCATCAAGAAAACTCAAAAGAAACCAACCACACAAGAGATCGAAAAAAATACAAATTGTACGAAAATTCTACAGTAGAAAACAAAAAACTACCTAAAAACCCTAGAAAACAATGGAATTTGGCCTCGATAGGGTGGGGCTAATGGATAACCACTAGTCATGTTCAGAACGTCGTTTCACTTAAGGAAACAAAAGGTCAAAACCTAATTCCACCAAAAATTCTGTTTTGAACAATACCACTACCGCAAGTGAACAGTACCGCAGCAAGCAAAAATTCTGTTTTTTTTTTAAGAAAAAGAAATAACAATCACAGCAAATAAAAATAATAGCACAAGAATCAACTAAAATTACTTCCCTGGCAATGGCGCTAAAATTTATTGCGATGTCGCAGTCGCACAAATTAATTACCCTATCTTCAAACACAACACACAAGATAGTATAGAGCAAGCAAGGGGTCGATCCCACGAGAAAGATTCAAGTCAAATTTTTATGCTAGATAATATGCGATTTGGGGGGGGTTTGGACGTTATCTAGGCTAAAGCAAAAGAAAACAAAAAACTATCAAACAAAATTTAATAAAAACAGAAAACTATCAAACGAAATTTAATAAAATCAGAAAATTATCAAGAGAACAAACCTTGGTCACAAGCACACATCCACCTATAGAAATCAGAACTGATCATGGAAACGAAACATCAATTTATATTCTGAATATTTATCTCTTCTTAACATTGGTTAGTTAACGGATCCACCGTATAACTAGCCCTAACCATCAAACAACCACAGTGTCCGCACTAGTAATTTAATTCAATGGCAGCCTTAAGAACTAGATAAGTTGATTAATCAAGAAAACATAACTGTCCGCAGTCTATGTTTGATTTGATTGAATGTTCTCCCTAAGATTAATAATGTAGATCCGCCACAATTATTAAACTCAGTTGCTTCACAAGTTCATATACCACAACTCCAGTTTTGATATTAAACTTAGCAATAGATTGTCTATAATAATAACTTAGAGTCCGCTCTAGCAATTAAAATAAACAATCATAGGAAAAATAAGCATAGGAAAACAAACATATTCATCATATAAAATGAAAAGAAAAGGTAAAATAAATCTCCCTCATATGACATTGGTTTTGGCTGAAATTTGGAGTGTTTATATAAATTTGAGTCATGAATCCAACAAAATTTAGTTTGCATCAATTGGACTTCTGTAGCTCCAGATATTCAAGTTGGAATAGCCGAAGGTCAACATTGGCAGATTGCGAGATTTGAATTTGAAGGCTGTGATTTCCATGCTCTTCCTTATTTTATTTTCTTGCCTTAGATGTCCAGAAAGGTATGGATGTTAGCTTTTTAATGCCACTGGAATCACTTCATTTCAACCTCTAGAGTTCACGCTCTGCACAAAACATCGACTAAAGGTCAAATCTGCCAATTATCTCCAATTTACTCCTTTTTGCATCTTTCATCCAAAAGTGCCTTCAAAACATAAAACAAAGAATATCAAGGCATTTTATATATAAAACATAGGCAAAAAACTAGTTAAATTTGGGTGAAACTATTGAATAATATGGTTGCATCAGTGGCAGATGCCCTCAATCGTAAAAATAAAGCCACCCTAGGAAGGTTAACAGTGGGAAAGGAGCGGCAATTGGTGGAATTGAAAGAGATGGGTGCAGAGTTGGGAATTAATGCATGAGGAGGGTTAGTAGCCCAACTATTGGTGCGACCAACGTATCGGGAAAAGATACTACATGCCCAATGTCGTGATGAGAAGGGATCCAAGATTAGGAAGAATGTGGAGGCCGGGGTAGAAATAAAATTTCGGGTAGCGGATGATGGATCCTTGATGATGGGACAACGGTTGTATGTGCCTAGTAATGAAACAGTCAAACGAATGGTTCTACAAGAAGCACATGAGTCCAAGTTCTCCATTCATCGTAGCAGCACTAAGATGTATCAAGACCTGAAACACCTCTATTGGTGGCCTAATATGAAAAGGGAAATAGCTGAGTATGTGTCTAGGTGTGGGATATGTCAACAAGTCAAGGTTGAGCATCAAAGGCATGCGGGACCATTACTACCATTACAAATTCCAGAATGGAAGTGGGAGATGATCACCATGGATTTCGCGTCAGGGTTTCCCAAAGGGAGGAAAGGAAATGACGTGATATGGGTCATCGTAGATCGGTTGACAAAATCCACACTATTCTTGCCTATAAAGATGACCGACTTGGTGGACAAGCTTGCCAAGATCTATATAAATGAGGTGGTACGACTCCATGGGATTCAGGTGTCCATTGTATCAGATCAAGATCCCAGGTTCACCTCTCGACTTTGGCCGAGCATACAACATGCCTTGGGGACAAGATTGGACATGAGCACTGCATTTCACCCTCAAACAGATGGCCAATCAGAAAGAGTCATCCAAGTCTTGGAAGACTTATTACAGGCATGTGTGCTAGAATTTGGAGGAAACTGGGAGGAGCATATGGCATTGGTGGAATTCACATGTAACAATAGTCACCAAGCCACAATAGGGATGGGCCCATATGAAGCCTTGTATGGTAGGAGATGCAGGACTCCTTTATGTTGGGAGGAAATTGGGGACCGGAAGTTATATGGCGCGAAGTTGGTCCATGATGTGTTCCATGTCTCCTTGTTAAAGAAGGTTGACGTGGATCCCGCCTGAATTCTACCCCAAGTTCAGTAGAAGTCAAGGAAGACTTAACACTGGAATTGAGACCCATAAGGATACTAGATCGGGAAGTGAAGGAGCTACGGAGCAAAAAGATCCCCATTGTCAGAATCTTATGGCGAAATGCTCAAATAGAAGAGGAAACTTGGGAGAGGGAGGCAGAGATGAGGAAAAAGTACCCCAATTTATTTGAACTATCAGGTATGGAGTATGAAACTTCTTAAATTTCGAGGATGAAATTCATATTAAGGAGGGGAGAAAGTGAACACCTAAAAGAATATATATATATATATATATATATATATATATATATATATAATTAATGACGCAGTTTTCGCTGCCGATTTCTTGATCGGCAGCGACGCAGTTTTTATTTTAAAATAATAATAATAATAATTAACTTAAGGAGTTGGAGGGAGGGGTGAAACCATTTTTAGATAGACAAAACAAGGATAAGGACACATCTAAACCAACCCCCAAACAACCCACCTCATTTGATATGGAGTATAAATACAAGGAGGAGAGAGAGAGGATGACCCATCTTCTTCCCAAAACAGCAGCTGCATGTCGTTCTTCCCTTCCTCTTTCACATCAGAACCTAAACCAAACTAGTAGAGAGTGCTTTGTGAACGTGTGAGGGAAAGATGAGACCTTGAGAGAAGATTTGGACAGCTGCCTAGAGGGAAAGGAAAAGGAGGGCTGGAAAACGTGAGAAGAAGAAAAAGGAGGAGAACCAGCAGGAGAAGAGAAAGAATAGTGTCAAACTTTCCTCAAACTTAGTTAGGTATGGGTCATGAAACTACCTTCCTCTTCTCCTTGAGACCAGAAACGGAAATGAAGAAGAAAACCATAACAAAATTGACCTAAGACCTAAGCTAATTGTGAAGGATTATGTGTTGAAATTGATGGGTTCAATGTGTGTGTTCTGTTGGAATTTATTGAAAGATTATATGTTGTAATTGATGATTTTTAATGTGTGTTCTGCTGTGATTTTGTTAAAGAATTATGTGCTAAAATTGATGGGTTCAATGTGTGTGTTCTGCTGGAATTTATTGAAAGATTATATGTTGTAATTGATGATTTTCAATGTGTGTTCTGCTGCGATTTTGTTAAAGAATTATGTGCTGAAATTGATGGGTTTAATGGGTGTGTTCTGCTGGAATTTATTGAAAGATTGTATGTTGTAATTGATGATTTTCAATGTGTGTGTTCTGTTGCGATTTTGTTAAAGAATTATGTGCTGAAATTGATGATTTCAATCTGTGTGTTCTGCTGGAACTTAATGACAGTGTATATGCTGGGGTTGTTACAGCATGAGTGGTGTGTGTCCATGGCAAATTTGTGATTCGCTGCCGAAATTGTGTCGGCTACAACGAATTAGCATTCGCTGCCGAATTGTGTGTTGTGCAGCGAATTTGTGATTCGCTGCCGAAACTGTGTCGGCTACAGGGAATTAGCATTTGCTCCCGAAACTGAGTTGTCTGCAGCGAATTTGTGATTCGCTGCCGAATTGTGTGTTCTGCAACGAATTTGTGATTCGCTGCCGAAACTGTGTCGGCTGCAGTAAATTAGCATTCACTGCCAAAACTGAGTTGTCTGCGGCGAATTTATGATTCACTGCCGAATTGTGTGTTGTGCAGCGAATTTGTGATTCGCTGCCGAAACTGTGTCGGCTGCAGCGAATTAGCATTCGCTGCCAAAGTGTGTGTTGTGCAGTGAATTTGTGATTCGCTGCCGAAACTGTGTCGGCTGCAGTGAATTAGCATTCGCTGGCGAAACTGAGTTGTCTGCAGCGAATTTGTGATTCGCTGCCGAATTGTGTGTTGTGCAGCGAATTTGTGATTCACTGCCGAAACTGTGTTGTTTGCAGCGAATTAGCATTCGCTGCCGAAGTGTGTGTTGTGCAGTGAATTTGTGATTCGCTGCCGAAACTGTGCCAGCTGCAGCGAATTAGCATTCGCTGCCAAAACTGAGTTGTCCGCAGTGAATTTGTGATTCACTATTGAAACTGTGTCGGCACTGAGTGGTCTACAGCAAATTTGTGATTCGTTGCTGAAATTGTGTCGTCTGCAGCGAATTCGCATTCGCTGTCGAATTGTGTGTTGTGCAGCGAATTTGTGATTCGCTACCGAAACTGTGTCAGCTACAGCGAATTAGCATTCACTGCCAAAACTGAGTTGTGCAGCGAATATGTGATTCGCTGCCGAAACTGTGTCGGCTGCAGCGAATTAGCATTCGCTATCGAAATTGAGTTGTCTGCAGCGAATTTGTGATTCGCTGCCACATTATGTGTTGTGCAGCGAATTTGTGATTTGCTGCCGAAATTGTGTCGGCTGCAGCGAATTAGCATTCGCTGCCAAAACTGAGTTGTCCGCAGCGAATTTGTGATTCACTGCCGAAACTATGTCGGCTGCAGCGAATTAGCATTCGCTGCCGAATTGTGTGTTGTGCAGCGAATTTATGATTCACTGCCGAAACTGTGTCGGCTGCAGCGAATTAGCATTCGCTGCTGAATTGTGTGTTGTGCAGCGAAATTGTGATTCACTGCCGAAACTATATCGTCTACAGCGAATTTACAATTCGCTGCCGAGTAGCGTTCTGCAGCGAACTTGCGATTCGCTGCCAAAGTGGAGTTGTCTGCAGCAAATCACTGCCGAAGTTGAGTTAGCTGCAACGAAATTGTGATTCACTGCCGAATTGGCAGCCTGCAGCGAAACAGTTCTCGCTGCCGAATTGGGCAGCCTGCAGCGAACCAGTTCTCGCTGCCGATTCTACAATAAGCCTCCTAGGCAAAAACGACTTAAAGGCTAGTAAAAATTTCATGGTATGATGGTGTAAAATGTGGAACACTTGAATGTGAACATATGAACTCTTGAAATAAATGTGATGACAAATGTGATTCAAAAAAATACAAATGTACTGATTTCTGACCATTGATGTCTTAGGTGGTGCGGTCGGGATTGGACCATCGTCAAGACAAAGAACAACCCACAAGTGGAGCAGGTAGGCGACTTGCACCATCCTTTTACATATGTTGAATAATAAAATACCTTGTCATGAATGTTACCATATTGTGTTAGAACAGATATTAGATTGTTGGATGCTTAAACATCGACAAATGGTTGATTAACTTTGGTTAATGGCATCCAAATGGATGACCAGGACAAATGAATGATTAGCTTCGGCTAATGGCATACGAACGGATGGCTGGGATGAATGAATGATTAGCTTCGGCTAATGGCATCCAAATGGATGCCGGGAACAAATGAATGATTAGCTTCAGCTAATGGCATCCGAGTGGATGACCGGGACAAATGATTGATTAGCTTCGGCTAATGACATCCAAATGGATGACCGGAACAAATAGATGATTAGCTTCAGCTAATGGCATCCGAACGGATGGCCGGGACGAAAGAGTGATTAGCTTTGGCTAATGGCATCCGAATGGATGACCTGGATGAACGATTGATTAGTTTTGACTAATGGCATCCAAAATGGATGACCGGGGTGAGTGAATGGTTAACCTTAGCAAATGATGCCTTAAGAGGATAGTCAGGTTTAAGATCATGGTTGAGTGCAAGAAATGGTGCTGATATATGTACTACATGTTATTTATACCAAGAACATGAAGAAACTATAAATGTTAATGCTTCATATAACTACCAGACCGTTTAATATCATTATTATTATTATTACTATTAAGCAATTGCATTCTCTTAAATGTTTTGTACTGCAGCAGGGACGTCACACCAATGAAATGCCTAGGAAACCTAATACACGGGAACGTACTTTTGCAAGGAATCATGTAGATGCATTCTAAATCACAATGTATTTTGTAGGAATCAATGTACTAAATGTATAACTTGTATTAGATCCTTTCGTTTAAATTCGTAATGACTATTAATGTGACAGGAATGCAAACTCATGTCTATGTATGTATATTTTAACATGAACTACTAATCATGCAACTATAATATTACGTGTTTATGTGAGATTCATTTGTAAATGAAATGTTGATTGTATGGATCGTATTTTGATGATGTGAGGGATCGGATTTGCTAATTACCGGAACGATGGGTGTCAAGTATAAAAAAAAAATTTGTTGTTCTAGGCTTGAAAAGCCGGGTTGTTACACACACACTCTCTCTCTCTCTCTCTCTTTTTCCTTCCATAAAAAAATCATAATTAAAAGTAACATGAGAGAGAATCACTTACTTGCTACTTCCGCTTTTCTTAAACCTAAAACTTAAGATCAAAAACTGAAATCCTTGGTTTGATGAAGAGAGGGTCACGGCGGCCACAAGACTTAGAAGAGAGAATAGTAATTCTCTTGCAACTTTTCCTTAAATACCTAGGTTAACTTAGGTTGGGTTTGGGCTGACTTGGGCTTAGGTTTGGGCCAAAAGTTTGGGTCTTACAATTCTGCCGCTCCTTTTTCTTTATACGCTCGGTGATTGCTACAGTGTTAGTGAATTATTATGTCGAACTACACGTCTTGTACTTGTAGTACAACATCTTGAACGTATTTGCGAATAAGGTAACCATTTTTTATTTATCTAAAAGCGAAGGATGTACTTGTGCAGTCAGATCTCTCTATTTTTTAGCATACTCTTTTATGTTTTCTTTATCCCCTTCTCTAGATGGGACACGCTGGTTCTATTAAGAGAAATATTCATGTTGAACTTATATTGTTTAATGAGAGCGTCCATCAGATCTTTCCGTCTTTGAATCTTTGTGTTGTCTAATCTCATATACTAGCTCAGCGCTACCCCACTCGAATTATCTTGAAAGAAATGTATTAGTAGTTTTTCATCGTATACTACTTCTTTTATTTAGTTATAATAGGATTTGAGACGGGTAGTAAAGCATTGTGTTCCAGTGTATTTGATGAACTCGGGAATGTGAAACTTTTTTAGTACAACCGTGTTTAGGACTAGACACATTTATGTGGCTTATACTAAATCATACAAATCTCCTCCCTCAATAACCCTTATTTTGGCTTCTAATGCTACCATCTTATCCTGATCAATATCTTCAGATGATTTTGTCTTGTGAGATTCATTGACAAATACATCTACAACTGCAGAGGTTGGTGCCGATACTGTCATCTGCACAAATATTGCTTTATATATTAGGGTTCCTGACCCTGTTCGCTCATCCTTTTTTTGGGCTGAGTTGTTGCTTAAGTTTGAACAAAAATGACGAACTGATTGGAAAGGCCTTCACTAGAGGCATTTCTAAGCTCTTACTCGAGTAAGCTAGCGATGTAAGCCATACTAACCTTCAGACCAATTCTTCTTGGAAATGACTATCACCATAAGCGCGCTCTTCATCTTTCAAATTTCTTTGTTGGGGTGATGTGTTATAGATTTTATGGATTAGAGCTCTTTGGGGACCTATATTTCAACCTGGAATGTATTCATGTCATTTAAAAATGAATGTATGAGTGCTTATGAATGCAAATGTATATTGAACAAAGTATTATCTTGAACTAATGTACTATTGTTTGTGGCTAATGATTCGTTATTCCTATCTAACATCTGAATTGTCTTCTTTAACTATTAGATCTAGTTTCCAGCCTTTTAAATTTATTTCATCTCTATATCGAGCTCAACTATCTTTGTATTTAGTTGTGCATTGAAATTGCCGACATGGTTCTACCACTCCTTAAATTGCTCTTTCATTCTCTACCTCTTCTTCCCAGAACTCCAACTCATACTGGATTATAGAGACCCAGTCTCTCAAGGGATTTGCTCTATTCTGGTATTCCCTCATATCTAACTCAGTTCTCTTTTATGCTTCTCTCTCATCATCAACTCGAGCCTTGTATTAAGCTTTTAAGAAATAATTTGGAGATGGAGCAAATGAAGAACATTTAATAAGCTTTCAAAGTTGGAAGTTTAATGTATGCTCAAGTTTTTATAAGACCTGACATTGCATATGCAATTAATATGTTAGACAAATATTAAAGTAACCCAAGTTTAGACCATTAAAGGGCTACATAGAAAGTCATGTGATACATTCAAGAGAACAAAGACTACAAGTTTAAATATAGATGATCAGATCATCTGTAAGCAATTGGATATTCAAATTCTGACTTCACTGGCTTCTTTGACTCGAGAAAATAGACATCAGGATATGTCTTTTTATTAGTTGGAGGGTCTATTTCTTAGAGAAGTGAAAACCAATCTTTGGTTGCTATTTGTACCACTAAAATAGAGTTTGTATTATATTTTGAAGTGACATCACAAATTATAAGATTGATTTTTATTTTGTTGACATAATTTTCAAGTCACTGAGGATTTATTGTGATAATTTGCAATGTTTTTGGCCAAAGTGGAAATTGCAGTAAACACATTGACATTAAGCATCTAGCTATTCGAGAACGTGTGAAAGAAAAAAATGGTTGTTGAACACATCATCATAAATGGATGTTCACATCATCTATTTCTTACAAAAGACTTGTTGAGCATATGAGACTCAATTCTATTATGTAGTTTTATTTGATTAAGATATCTTTTATGTTTGTAGTATATTTTGTCAATTTAAAAGACTCCATTAATTTCATATTTGTTTTTTCTTGTTTAGTTGTATTCATAAAGTTTAGAGAATGACAATATCTATTTGGATTTTATTTGTGACCATGAATGAACATTTGAATGTTCATCCATAAAGATACGTACAACATATGATTTTCACTATAAAAAAAAAGTTTTATGCTTAAAATAATTTATTGCCATCATTTATGCAATTTAAACTCTCTTTTTTTTTTGGGTACATGGATATTGTATTCATGTAGATTTTCTTGAGGATGTATTACTATTAAATTAAAACATATTAAGAGTTAAATATGCCAAACGGGAGAATATACCTTTTAATTTCTAAGTAAAATTTAATTTTGTAATCCATTATTCATTAATATTTAAATAATAATTTTTTCCACATTAATAATTTTTCCATGAAAGGTTGTATGTTTTGGATATGTTAATTGCCCATTAGTTATATATATATATATATATATATATATATATATATATATGGAAAAGAAGAATTAAGAAGAAAAAAATATTTTCATAGAAAAAATAAAATGAGTCTCTAGGCTACCACTCAAAACATGTGAATTTTGAGAAAGACAAGGGATCCTATTGACAGATAGAGCCTGTCTGCTTTCTTGCTGCACCAAAAAGCTTCAAAAGGACAAGAAAAAAGGTAGGGGGAAAATGGCCGTCAAGCAGAAAGCTGCCTGTAAGGTCCAAGAAGTCATAGGCTTCCCTATCAATGTTATCATCATTGTCCCACATGAATAATATGAGCTCGACAAGGACATATATCTAATCCTCTTCCCTGTAGGTAGATAATGAGGTCTAGCCAGTAACTAAATTAACCTCAGCACAAACATCATCTTTAATTAAACTAATAAAGATGGGGGATTAATTAAGTGATTATTCATGATTGATGGCCATAGGTGACATGTATACTCAGCTGTAATCACAGCCGTGGAAAGACTGCGGGCACAGCGATTCCATTTGATTCATCAAATCAAGAGGGTCCATCCATGCTTATCCATGCATGAAAGTGAATGATAAAAGAGACATGTAATTTGAAGAGAGGCAACTTGATGGATAGGCGGCCGGCCTGGCTTTTGTTTTTCTAAACATGATAAGCAAGCTTTGCAGAAGATATTTACTTGTGCTTATTCATGGATATATGTCGTGTATGTATTGACCATTTTTTAATGTTTATGGGACGTAGGTTGTGTGACTTTTAGTGATAAGCAATTATGGATATAGCCGCCGTGCATGACTTGAATTCGAGCTGCTTTTCAATTCCATTAATGTCTCTTTCCGGCAGGAAAATAGGGTGGTGGAAAGAGAAAGCGGAGGAGGATTCAAAGCCTGGCCTACCACTTTGCAGCCCTTCTGGGCTCCAAAGTAGACTCCATTAATGTCATATTCCACGTCTTCTCTAAGCAATGACATAATTGACAGTTTTGTTTTCTTTGCATCGATCCTCGCAGTTTCTTTAAAATGACATGTTCTAGCTATTTAGTAAATAAATAAATAGTCGGTTTCTTTCAAGCTGCATAAATGGTGGGTGATCTGTGTCTAGAGATTGCTAGCTGGAATCTTTTGGGTTTATTGGCTGCAAGAGCGTCTTAATTTTGGAGCCGGGAAAATGCATCAAACTATATAATGTTATATATAAGATATTGATTATTTTTAACATCAATATATTAAAATGATTTCAAAATACTAAAATATAAATTAATTTAAAATAATTATAAAAATTTAAAATTTTTTAAAAAATATTTTTGAAAGTTACGAGGTGCCTTTTAACTTTCTGAATTTTAAAACTAATATTCTTTAAAAACATTAAATTACTTTCCATATATACTATACTTGATGTCGTTGAAAAACTATACTATATTTTTTCTATGTCCCTTCAACAATTGGATTAAAGGAACGACTCAACCTGTACATATAATAGCGGTCGTGATAATCTCAAACGGCTGAGAAAATGGAGAAAGAAAGCTTTTTCTTTCTTCTTTTGAACAGAAAGTGATGGTTATCATTTCTCACACGAATGCCGTCCTCTGTTTCAAGGAAAAACAGGCGGTGTTAACGTGGCGGCAGCCAGTGGCAGTTAGGTTATGGACCAGACAGACCTGTTTGAATTAATTCGTAAATCCTTGACATTTCCGGGATGTCATGCTCGCTAAATTGTCAAGGCACTGCCTTACTCTTTACGCTTGTATAGTTGTATGGATGAATTCCATGGCAAGAAAATATGAATTTGCACGTTAATTCAATACTAAGTTGTTTTTTTTTTCACATAGATTTGGAAGATACATCTTCTATATTCCGTATTAAATTTAATGCATAAGAATTAATTAATAAATAAATAATGATGTTTTTCTTCGTACGTGGTGGTTCCTTGTGTTTGCAGGGAAACAAAACAGACTTTCAGTTCCATTTTTCCTAGATCCAGGGGTGCATGCGTGTCGGGCACCGGATCGAGGTTTCTTGCATGCTTAATAACTGCAGCGGAGGCATACATATCTGTGCTTAGCGTGTAAATCTTAAGTTACGTACAAAATAGAGAAAAAATTGTTAGTTTAATATTAGTAGGTAATTGGTTTGTTAGATATGGTATTATTATATTCATCAATCAATATATATATATTATTGATAAAAGTTTAATTTATATTTAATATTTATATAATATTAGATTAATAAATTTAAAGTAAAGATAAAGTCCATGTAACAAAAATATTTTGCAAAAAAAATTATAAAATTGTTATAATTATAGGATTCGTATTGCATCAAAGTATTGTTTCTCAAATGTACCTGGTCGATGCTCTCTTAAAAACTGGACATTCATTAGAGTTGTAGAGACTGGTACATATTATGTTCTTTTTTTTATGAAAGAAAGCAGTTGCTCTTATAAACTAAGGTATAAAGGATACATGGAACTAATATGTAGGTGTTTGTCATAAGACATATACACTGAACTGACTCACATGAGAATTTCATATGGAGAGATCGTCTATGTTTATAGAAAGGATCATGTGATGTTTGTGTAAGTGATTCTTAAACTTGAGATCATTAAGTCATCTTATATAGAAAATGTTATATTTTGATCATGTTACATGTTATCTTAATCGAGGTAATGAAAGGGCAGATATTAAGTGTAGCATGAACTACATGAAGGTGCTTGAATGATCAAGAAATGATTCATCACTCTAAGTGAATTAGGAAAAATGTTTCATCTATTCTCAAATAGTATTGACTGATAAATCCTTGGTCAATATGGAATGAGATTTGAAAAGAATTTCAAATCTTATTCAATGACTATTATATGAGAACAAATATAATTTAACATAAAAGATATACTTCATGCTTTAATGTTAAATCAGAACATTATTCATGAAAGAATATTAATTACATTGAGAAACCAGTCACTGAAAGGTTAAGTCAAACCACTAATGACTTTTCTAATATTATGGGGATCATGACACGTTGCTTGACGATGATCTTCAAATATAAATTAATCAATTGTTGAGTTGATAATAAATTAAATTGTTTAATTTATTTAATTAGAATTATAATTTATATTTGGGTCAGCATATTAGGAATCTAATGGGTCACATACATTAAGAACCATTAGTCAAAAATTAAACTAGAATGATTTAATTAAGTGTGACTTGATTAAAATATATTTTAGAAATTAAGGATAAGAATATAATTAATATAGGGATTATATTTCTAGATCTAGAAAAATCAAATAAAGACTTGATTGATTAAATTTCTAAAATTATCCTTAAATAATATATGAATATTATTTGAAGGGAAAATAGATATTTTGTCATTTATAGGGTTTTTAAGATTCCCTATAAATATAAAGCTAAGCTTGTTATTTTGTAGGTATAAGAGGAGTGGTTATCTGTTAGACAGAAAAATTATTTAAATACATTAAGGAATTTAAGAGATTTCTCACAGGTGGTTCGTGTAGATTACCGTTGGAGACCAGCCATTGGATGGCTTGTAGTTTGCGACAACTCAACCTTTAAGAAATTATTCAAAGCTGACGAAGATCAAATCTTTAGGTAATAAATCCATAAACAACTCTAGATCTATCTAAAGGGATCCTAAAGACTCCCAAATAATTTTGCTTCATAGTTTTTTTTTCAAACTCATTCTTCAGCATTAAGTTGACTAGAAATTAGACTTCATAATTTGTTTTTATTTGTTTTCTATGAGGTTATCCCGATCTTATATCCCATATCATAGGTTTAGCAAGTTAACCCGATCGATTTGGATCATTTTTTTGTCATTCTTTTAATTGTTTTTTTTTTCAATTTCATCCTTCAACATTGAGTTGATTAGAAATTAAGCTTCGCAATTTATTTTAATTTATTTTCTATGCGTCACGGTCTGATGACTCGGGTCGTATATTTGGTAAGTTAACCCAAGTTGACCCAAATCAATCTAATATATTACCGTCTTAATATTTTATTTTATATTTTTTTTTTAAAAAAAAAGAAGACATCTTAAATTTTTTTAGAAGAAAATCTACATTTGTACTGGTCGTTTTGGTTATTTTTTGATCCGTCAAGTTCACCAGGTCATATTATATCAACCCACATGGTTTGTTTTTTTTTTTTAAAAACATTCTACTAAAAAGACACGATAAAAACACCTAGATATTTTTTAATGTGTATAAAAAAACATTTGATCTTACTCACAACATGTGCTGAAGATTTAGTATATTATCCAAATCTATTGGGTTCTTAATCTTTACTACCTTGTCATATGATGCAAAATTTGATTTGATTTTAGAGAGGCAAACTCAAGAGAAACTTTTTTATTTTCAGTCCTAAACTAAATTGGTGGCCTGCATTATGTCGCGGGCTAAATCAAATTTTTCCCAACATACAATAGAATGTTTAGGTGATGTTAGTGTTTTTAAATAAGAAATAAAAGTTTGAGACTCAGGTCATTGACTTGATTGAATTCAATAAGCTCGGTTAATTTGATAATATGATTAAACAAAAAAGACAATGATAGTAAATAAACTTAACTAAACAAAAAAATGACAATGATCAACTCAAAAAATAAACGGTTGTCGATACCACGAAAATATATCCTTATTATATTCTTAAAAGTTCTCTGTGATCTTATTTGATAACAAAGCAAAAATTAAATGAGAACTTAATAATCTCATAAAATAATATAAAATAAAATTTTAAGCTCAATTCGTAGCACAACAAATGTTACAGGACAAAAATTTAAAAAGAAAACCAAATTAAGAAAAGTACAAAAAAACCAGACCTGAGTCCACCCGAATCAGCTTGCCATATTCATAACTTGTTCGTGAGACCATGGTAACTTTGTAGGAAAAAAAATTGAATAAAACTACGAAGTTCAATTCTCAAACGACCCAATGTTAAAGGACAAAACTAAAAATATATTATTTAAAAAAAATCAACAAAAAAAAGACTTATGGCAACTCGTGTTAACTTACCTAGATTGTAGTCTAGGACATGATATCGAGATAACTCCACATAAAGGAAAGTGAAAAAAAAAATCATAAAGCTCAATCTCAAACCATCCCGACATTGAAAACAAACCAATGTGAAAAAATGACCTCAAAAAATATCAAAATCAACTCGGACTAATCTTCGAAAATCGTAACCCGAGTCATGAGCCCGAGACTAACCCTATAAAAGACAAACCTGAAAAAAAACATTCACGAAGCCAAATTCCTAATCTATCAAACATTAAGGGGAGGAATTGAAGGGAAAAAAAGATTCAATTAAAAAAAGAAACAAAAAAACAAATAGCAATCAAAAGAATGATGACTAAATTTGACATACAAATAAACTTCTACCACATGTTGAAAGATTAAATTGAAAAAAAAATTAATTTAAAAAATAGTAATAAAAAAAAATAAGAGTCGCATCTAATATAAAAATTAAATGACTTCAAATTCTAAGGGATTAAATTGAAAAACAAAATCATTTTTAAAAATGACTCAAAACAAAATAAATAACAGTGTAAAGAACGATGACCAAATTTAATACAAAAACATAATAATATGACACCTTACAATTTTGGTAGATGAGCGTGAATCTCAATAAAAGAGAAAATAGAAGGAGAAGAAAAAAAGATCATTATAGCCTAATCATCACATCGTTGTTAACACATATTATACCACTAAGAAGTGGAAGGCAAGCCGCATCCATTGCCACCCCAAAAAAACCAGTGTTTAGCCACTGTATGATGTCTAAAAGATAAAGGTCAAGGGATAAAAAAAATTAAAAAAAAAAGAACATGAATTTTTCCTTAACTGTGCAAATCAATTCTTGATGTTAGCAAAAAAAGGGATTAGATATTTTTTAAAGCTTCAAATTCGTCCCTGAAGTTCTAATTATTTTAAAACAAAAAAATTGAGTTTTTTTTCAAAGTAGCGCGGTTAAAAAAAGAGAGAAAATAAACGCTGTTTAAAACTTATTTTAAAAAAATAACATAATTTAGTGAATAAACCTAAAAACTATTTTAAATTTTGTATATTCAAATTTTAAAAAATACATCAAACTCTATTTAAATATTCAGATAGAATTTGGTTTATTTTTTAAATTGAAAGAGATTTGATTTATTTTTTAAATTTAAATATTAAAACCTTAAAATAATTTTTCCTATGATATCCATTTAATTAAAACATAATTTAATTATTTTCTCTTCCATAATTCAGAACGTATTCCCGAAGCTACTAACTACATGTTCCATCCACCTCTTGAATTGAAGAATAAACAGATTTGATGATAATTTTAACCTTGAAAGAAGGGATTATTGTTTGTTTTTCACACTTCATCAATGGAAACTCAATTTCAATTTCAAAGTCAAAGGCTGTCAACATTACAAGCTGCATTTTCGAGCCATGGAGATACATATGGATTCTCTTGGCCACTAATTTGAATTTAAGTGTGACACATGATCACATCAAGCTATGTAGAGCATTGACTAAATTAGCATCGGTCTTCTGTTTATTTGTCTTCTCATGCCTTGCATTAAATTTCCCAACCTACCAAGAACATTGGCAGGATATAGACAAGGTACAGTCCCCACGTTGAACTACTTTACCACTTTCTCTCACAACATCAACATGCTTTAAGTCCAGGTTGTGAATTCTGTTTTAATATAAATAAAAATAGTAGTAATTATTTTTAATATTATTTTTAATATTATTGTTATTGAAAATAGTAATGAAAAAGAGCTTTTTATATTTGAGTGGTTTAATTGTTAAATTGAACCAGGTTCAATTTAATTCAATGGTTTTTCAAGACCAGAATGGAATATGTGGAATGAAACCGGAACATTCTGACCGAAATTTAGCTGAAAAATCCGGAATTGACCGAGATTTGAAATGAGATGAAAATTGTTCCGTTTTGTTCTGTTTTTTGAATTTGTATGAAATGTTCCGGTCATTTCAGACGAAACAGAACAGAATTGACAACTTTGCTGTAAACTAATATATATAATCTTCCACTGTATGGATTAGGTAGTGAAGATCTTAATTGTGCTTGAAATTGCATATATATATATATATATATATATATATATATATATATGATAGTGAGTATTTTTTTTTTTTTGCTATATATCTTTATGAATAGAAAACAATTTAAAAATAAAATGTATTTGTCAAACATGTTAAACTAAAAAAACTTGGATTTGATAATTAATCAAGTCCAAAATAGCATGGATCTAGCAAATATATTAGATCCAAAGAACTTAGGTCTAGCAGTCAATCAATTCCAAAGTAGCGTGGGTCTCGCACACATGCTAAACTCATAAAACTTAGGTTTGTCAATCAACCAAACCCACGATAGCATGGGTTTGACAAACAGGTCATACCTAAAATACTTGGGTTTGACAGTCAGACAAGTTCAAGATAGCGTGGTCTAGTAAATATGTCAAACCCAAAGCATTTGGATTCAACCATTACTAAGTTTTAAGGCTATATGTTTGATCCTAGATGATCCCCTAAATTAAAAGTATTGTAGGTGTCACACGTGTGCGGCGTTGCGGCGAAAACATCAACGCTCAAAATCATATCTTATCTATTTATCTGGCAAATATGGAGAGACAAGGAATTCTTGTCTTTTATCTGTAGAAAATGAAATGAGAGTCGCCATCTAGTATTTTGGTCACTAGAAACCCTAACTGGTCTCAGAGATCGGATACGGGAACTGGTTGCGTAAATGGAAGATATTAGCACCAAATACGTCCTACCTAAGATAGGCTGTATTGTTTTATTGTCTGATAAAATCTAAAATCTTGTCGTGTTTTCTAGTTGTTAGTCCGTCTGTGGTTTAAGAAAAGTTCTCCTTGGTAAGGAAATCCTTATCTTATTGGAAAAAACCTAACCATTCTAACATCAACAAAAGAATTTAATATCCAGAATACGTCTTACGTATAAGGTTGTAACCCTAGATATTAAAAGAAAACAAAAAATATTTTTTTTGGAATGTTTGAAATATTGGCCTAGTTCTCACGACTTTAATAAACTGGTTATTAAAGTCAAAATGCATGCTAATACATATTTTTGAAATTTTCTTTGTTGTATGAAAATACAATATGATGATTTTTTTTTTAATTTTTGAGATACTTAGCCGTATGCATGAAAACAAAATTTTCTTTGACCGTATTTTAATACCGGATTTGTATCTTTGCAGTATAAAAATACAGACCGGTTCTATGCTGTTGGACGATGATTCTGTTTTTTCTGTGTTCCTTCTTCTACTTGCTTCTATCTCATGTTTCTCCTTTTCTTCTTCTGTTTCTAATGGTGGTTGTGTCGTTGTTGATGGTGGCGCTGGTGGCTGCAGACGGTGGCTCTTCTCAGCGGCGGCGGGCAGTGTTTGCTGCTGTTCTTCCCGTTTGTGCAGAGGCGCAGGCTTCTTCTTCTTCTTCATGGGTGTTGTAGTAGGGGAAGGAAGATGCTGAGAGGCTAACGGTGGCACTACTCCAAACGGCAGAGAGAGAGAGAGAGAGAGAGAGAGAGAGAGAGAGACTGAAGAGATTGAGGTTACTGTTATTCCCTTCTCCTCTGTGTTCTTGTTTTTTTTTGTTCCTTTCCATCTCCCTCAGATCAAACTCTTTCCCCGTCTCCTCTGTTTCTTGTTTTTTTTTCTCTCTATGTCGTCTTTTTCATTCTCTCCTCCCTATCCTCTCATTCTCCTATTTTGCTCTCTTCTTTTTCTTTCTGCCTTTTTTTTTATTTTCTTTGTATTTCGTTTGTCTCCCTCTCTCGGTTTTCTTTCCTCTCTTCACTGTACTCTCTCTGTTTTCCCTCTCATTTTTTCTCCTCCTCTTGCCCCTCCATTTCTCCTGCCTTTATAGGCCAGAGACCTTGTGCTGGTAACGGCCAGCTTGATAACGTTTGCAGAGGGATGACAGCCGTGACATATGCCCCATAATGAAAACGAAGTAGCGTTGTTGCTGCTGTAATGTCTCACAGCCAGCTGCATGGAACCGTTACTGATGAAGAAGGCAGTGAACAACCAGCTGCATGAAACCGTTGCTGATGAAGAAAGCAATGATCAGTGTTCAGTGAAATGGCACTGTTTTGCAATTTTAAAAGATATTTCTGATTTGGTCCTTAGATGTTTTTACAATCTTGTAATCAAATCCCCAGATAAATTATAATTGGATCTCTTGATTCTAACGTCTTTTTCGGTTTGATCCTTGGTTTCAGATTGTTTCAATTAAGTCTCTAATTGGCCATCAAACTTCAATAATTATGCAATTAAACCCCTGATTTGACCAAATTACCTCTTCAAAATTATAATTATACCCCAAAACTTTAATTTCATCTAATAAAAGCTAAAATTAATTTAAAAATCATTTTTTCTTGCAATCAAACACTCCATAAATTCAATTAAACCTTAAATAAGATTTAATTGGGTCCGTAAACATCTGATTTTGGACTTTTCTTCCTCAAATTGAATTTTCCTTATTAACAGGGCTCTCACCAGTCAAAAATATACTGTCAAATTTCAACCTTTTGCATTTTTGAACCTCCTCAACCAATTTTGGCCTTTTTTTAGCATTCCAACATCCTTTTCTCGCTCCTATTATTTTTTGAATTTCTTTCGAATATTTTTTCTTTTGATATATATATTTTTTTATTTTCTCTTTTTTTTTGTTGGAACTCAAAAATAGATAACAACAGTAGGCATGATAAAATATTATGTCTCTTCATCTAGAATAATTATACGAGTAATTCATATCCAATGTAATGATTTCCCTAAACTCATAGGTGTACAAAAGATCTCTTAAGGGATCTACCATACTTATTATCTCATTAATTATATGTAAGGAATATTTGTCCTCCATTAATGTTACCAAAAGCAAAGAACTTTTTGGTCCTTTTCTTCTCTGAAATCGACAAGGTTCAGGAGATATAAATACCCCATGAACCATCAAGGTAAAAGTTCAGGACTTTTTATCTCTTAAAATAAACTTATATAGATTTTAGAGTATTAATTATCTTAAAACTCAACTATTGAAAATGAAGCTCAGTGGCCCTTCGACTCCTACTATTGGAATTCGAGATCAAATATGTTCGGCGTAAGTCATTTATTATCTTTTTCGTAAAGATATTAACTTTATCATAAAGGGGTCTTTAAATCCTCTTGATTAGGATTATTAGATTATTTTCACAGTACTCAAGCTTTTAATATTATTCTAAAATTCTGTAATCTAAAAAGAAAAAAAAATTCAATTATAAATATATTAATTTAACTATCATTCTAATATTAAATAACTTATTTATATATCTTGACATCATATCAGTGTATATGTATGTTTTTAAATATTCATACGTAAAATTCAAAAAGACGTGAGAATTAACAATTTCTTTCACTAAAAAAATGTTAGTTAATTTCTTTCACTAGAAAAATGTTATGCGAGACTAATATGCTTTGCCAACCAATTTATTGATGAAAATAATATTAGGAAGTATAATAATAGTTATTTTTAAAGTTTTTTTTTTATCTAAAAATATATTAAAATAATATTTATTTATTTTTAAAAAATTATTTTTGATATCAAAAAATTAAAATAATTTAAAAATATCAAAAAAATTAATTAAAAAAACTTAAAATACTTTTAAAATATAAAAATAAAACATCCTTAAAATAGTCTTTTCAATCCATCAATACTTCAAATGTTTTCGTTAGTGATTGATGTGTTTAACGTGTAGTGCTATAAAAGTTAAGCTTTAGCATGAATGCTCACGCTTGGTGTTAACGGACAGAGCATTAACACGTTGTGAATGTTTAGAAATGTAATGGTCGAGTATTTTTTATTTTAAAATATATTAAAATAATATATTTTTTATTTTTTAAAAATTATTTTTTACATAAACATATTAAAATAATTTAAAAATAAAAAAATCAATATTTTTAAAAACACTTCCAAAATATCGGCCTCCCGGACTGTAACAAAGGCATCTTCGTAGCATTTATATTAATTATTGTTAATCTAATATTAATTATAGTTAATTAGATGAAGTTGATCAATGTCACAGCTGGATGCACTATAAATCCCATCACAGTTGGACTCCAGTACGACTGCTAGCCGAAAGCTAAAACAACCTTCACCACTGCACTCCAGCGGTGCTGCCAGGTGCTCAGACTCCACAATAGTAACCAACAAAAATCTTCAAATTAAAATTCGTTTTGTTTACTGTAAAGTAAATTTTTTAAAAGTAAATTATGGGGAAAAGTGAATTATTTTAAGATATTTAATGGTATAATAAAAAATAAATTGAAAAATATTTTATAATGTTTGGTTATGTTATGAAAAATAGGCTGGAAAATAATTTATTAATATTTTTTTTTTCAAGTTTATTAAAATAATAAGAAACAAATCTTACAAATTAAAAAGTTGAATGAAAATAAAATTGAAAAAAATATAATTTCATAAATTATCTCAAATAAAATAAATAATAATCAAAATAATAGAGATCAAATCTAAAAAATAAAAAAAATTGAAAGATAAAGAAATTAAAATAATAATAATAATTAAATTTCATAAATTATTTCAAATAAAATAAGTAACAATCAAAAGAATAAGCCCTAAATTTGATAGATAAAAATTTCAATTAAAAATGATTTGGAAAAAGCAAATAACAATTATAAAAATAAGAACCAAAGTTAATATAAAAATTAAATTCTAAGGGATGAAATTGAAAAACAAATATTCAAAACAAAATATATATATAACAATCAAAAGTTTGAGGATCAAATTTGATATAATCAGCAAATAATATGACATTTCTAAATTTTTCACAACTTTTAAAAAGTGTTTTCCATCCAAAATAAAAGGAAAACACTTTCTTGAAAATCAAGCTAAATTTTTTGATCAAAAAATATTTTCTGTTGATCAACTTTTCAAATGACAAATAACCATAAAAAAAAAAATTTTAAAAACACTTTTCAAAAAAAACAAACATACCTTAAAATAGAGGATTCAGACTAATAAATATATAGAGCATAATGGGAGCTGCAGAGATGAATCTAATTTGTTGTCTGCCTGAAACAACATGCATGGTAATGGTAGGCAGCAGAGAGAAGAATGTCCACATGCTCTGTACCAAATTATTCTCTTACGGATCAACTGGATCCAAGTCCCGATGTTTCTCAGGAAAATTCAAGAAACTCTCAAAGATCATCTTCTCAACTAGGAGCAAAACATGGTGTTACACTCGTACGATTCGATCAGAAGAACTAAGAAGGCAATACCACCAGCACTGGAATTTCTGGATCGCGTGTAATTCGTGGTGATCTCTGTTCTTTCAACAAACACAAAAGACACTCCCCCAGATGGAAACAACACTAGCTAGCTAGCTAGCTAGAAACAGCACATCATGAATGATTAATGATTGAAAATTGCGTTCAGTACTATACTAATTTAGTATTTTTTTATAACGCATGATTACCGATTGATAAACATACATGAGCATGTAATTTGTCATCAAATTGCATGCAGTTTTAAGTAGCTAGCTAGCTAGCCAGGGGCCTCCTCCTCTCGGAGGCGTCGGTCACAGCCACAGAGCAAGTGTAAAAAGATTCGCTTGTCGACTCCTTGTAGCCAGGGGCCTCCTCCTCTCGGAGGGGTCGGTTACAACCACAGAGCAAGTGTCAAAAGATTCGCTTGTCGACTCCTAGTAGCCTGGAACCATCTTATTGACTAGGCATTAATTTTCCTAGGAGGTTTTTGCTTAAAGAGATGGAAAAGGGGATCAAAACCAAGGCCATCACGCAGAAAATGCATGTTTCAAACATGTCCAAATCAAAGACAGCTAGTGCTTAACAGCATCGCCTGTCCCTAATTACGTGAATGAGACAATATTATATTAGTCATCGATGATTCATCACAGCCGATGCTAATGAACTCTGCGTGACTGTGTTCAACGTTCTCACGCTACTTCCCTTTTTTCCCTTGGCAATAAAGATATTTTTAAACAATCTGGATCAAGGGAGTGGTGTTTGGATGCTCTTCTGAAAGTGTTTTTTTTATTTTAAACATGTTAATGTTCAAAATTAAAAAAAAAATTTAACATATTTAAAATAAAAAATAACTTTAAAAAACATCATACACTACGCTATTAATATTACTTTTAATTTACTTCTTCATAAATATTAATTTTTTATTTTATATTTAATTAATATGAATATTCAGGTTAAATTACATACATCTCGATTAATTTTATAGATTCTAAAATTAATAACAATATAAATTTACAGTATAAAAAAAAAAAAACCGGTGATTATCAAAAATTAAACTCAAAACCTGAACACTTCAGCTCCTTGTTATTAATTTACTCATTTTCATATACAGTTGGAGTACCCATTTTCATATACAGTGGAGTAGTATTCCTTAACTTTATCCATGTAATCTCAGCCGTTAGTTGCTTCATGCCATCCTCTATATATAGAGTGCATGCACCATCTTCTCCTTCACACACTTCGAGTTCATCAAAAAATCCCTCCCTCCCTCCCTCCCTCCCTCCCTAATCAAAGCCAGCCTTCCTTATAAGTGTGGAGTTCTTTCCTCCTTAACTAAATTCATATATCTCCTCTCTGCAGCTCTAATTAATTACTGCGCGCCTTGCATTTCTGAAAGAAATATATATATAGTGATCGATCAGAGTTAAGGCAGCTCTAACATGGCCTGCTTAAATATTTGCAAAGAGGTTGGTGAAGCTTATTGTAATTTCGCTGCATTGCTTGCAACCTCTCTCCTTGTGTTATGTTTTTCATGGCTAGGTGTAGGTGTAAATGAATTCATGCTCTTCCAGCCGGCAGCTTAGGAATTACTGGCAATTTTCTGATTCTGGTATTTACTATAATTAAAGACTAATTAAAATCAATCTAGTAATTAAAAAATGAATTCACTATATTGAAATTAATTTATTAGCTTCATTTTGATTTCTGAATATAATTAATGCTTAATGTAATTAAATATTAATCAACATCAGCTGGCACATATATAATACTGTGCATGCATGGTAAAACCTACAGGAAGGAAGCGTGCAGGGGAAGCTCGTGAAGAAGGAGCAGGAGGTTCGCACCAGGGATGGAAGCGTTGATCGACATGGCGATCCTGCAATCCGGGGGAGGACTGGGACTTGGTTCGCTGGAATCCTCATATTAGGTATGTAGCTACCGATTCATCAACAGCTGATCAATATTATTCTCCTCTTCTAATTACTAGTTTGTTTAAGCAATTAAGAAACAATTAGATAGATAATCAAGCTTTATTAATGAATTAATTATGCATGCATATGCAGTGAATCAAGGGCTGGCGACGTTGGCCTTCTTTGGGGTAGGAGTGAACTTGGTTCTGTTTTTGACAAGAGTGTTGGGTCAAGACAATGCCGACGCTGCAAACAACGTCAGCAAATGGACTGGAACTGTTTACATATTCTCTCTTCTCGGCGCCTTCCTCAGCGACTCTTACTGGGGGAGGTACAAGACTTGTGCTATCTTCCAGGCCATCTTCGTCACTGTAAGTAATTAATCCCCACCTCAATTCCATTGATAATGAGTTAACTTGATTCGCTTAAACAGGAGTTATTGTTTTTTCTTTATTATTTCATCTGGAATTAATTTCTATCCCTTGGCATGCAGGGTCTGGTATTGTTGTCACTGTCTTCCTACTTATTCTTACTCAAACCGAGAGGCTGTGGTGATGAACATTCTCCATGTGGATCCCATTCAACATACCAGAATGTCTTTTTCTACTTCTCCATCTATCTTGTTGCCCTTGGAAATGGAGGCTACCAGCCTAACATTGCTACCTTTGGGGCTGATCAGTTTGATGAAGAGGACCCTAAAGAAGGCCACTCTAAGATAGCTTTCTTTAGCTACTTTTACTTGGCTCTCAACCTTGGTTCTCTCTTTTCGAACACCATATTGGGCTATTTTGAGGACCGGGGCATGTGGGCGTTAGGATTCTGGGCATCTGCTGGCTCTGCTCTTTTGGCACTGGTCTTGTTTCTCATTGGGACTCCCAGGTATAGACACTTCACCCCCAAGGGCAACCCCCTCTCTAGGTGTTGCCAGGTGATAGTTGCTGCAACAAGAAAATGGAAGGTTCAGAGGATGCCAAATCAAGGTGATGATCAGTTTGAATCGGATGTCCCAAAGGACGGTTCCAAAAATGGGGATAGAAAGATACTACACACCCAAGGATTCAGGTATATTATTTGCTATTCATCAAGAAAATTAATGTTCCCTCATAAATACGCCGTACTCATGTAAATTACTAAAATGTTACCAGATTCTTGGATAGAGCTGCAATTATTACATCCAAGGATTATACAGAGAATCGCATTCACGATCCATGGCGTGTCTGCACAGTAAGTCAAGTTGAAGAATTTAAATGCATCCTACGACTCCTCCCTATCTGGCTGTGCACAATTCTTTACTCTGTAGTTTTCACTCAAATGGCATCACTCTTCGTCGAACAAGGAGCTGATATGAAAACTACGATTTCGAAATTCCACATTCCTCCAGCAAGCATGTCTAGCTTCGACATACTCAGTGTTGCGGCTTTCATATTCATCTATAGGAGAGTTCTTGATCCCCTTGTTGCCAGAATAAGAAAGGACCCTAAGGGCCTGACAGAGCTTCAGAGGATGGGGATTGGTCTAGTTATCGCAATAATTGCAATGGTTTCGGCAGGGATTGTAGAGCTATTCAGGTTGAAGTACGCAAGAAAAGACTGTCCAAGATGCGAAAGTGCGAGTTCTTTGAGCATACTTTGGCAAATTCCTCAATATGTTCTGATAGGAGCATCTGAGGTGTTCATGTATGTGGGGCAATTAGAATTCTTCAATGGGCAAGCACCTGATGGATTGAAGAGCTTCGGCAGTGCACTTTGCATGACATCAATATCTCTAGGCAACTATGTGAGTAGCTTGCTAGTAACAGTCGTAATGAAGATATCTACCAGAGATGAGATGCCAGGATGGATCCCAGGAAACCTTAACAAGGGTCATCTAGACAGATTTTACTTCCTCTTGGCAGTTTTGACAACCGCAGATCTTGTTCTGTACATTATCTGTGCTAGATGGTACAAGTACATCAAGTTTGAGAGGCAGCAGGAAGCGGATAGTATATTAAGCAATGAAGAGGCAGACCTTAGAGTTTGATCAAATTCTGCCTTGCAGCGGGAATTTAAGAAGGGCAGAAGAAATCTATATATATATTGTGTCATAAATAAAGTGAAAAGTGGGTGAGGGATTCATGATAGTGAATAGATAGGAGGAGGGTTTTATTTTCAGCGATGAGACTAGACAAGGGCATTATATTTTTCACTTTGTCCAGGTTGAGCTCGAGATATTGTGGAACTACTAGCCAGTACACCAGCCTGTAAGGCTTAAAATCTGATTTCAGAGTCTAAGAAAAACAAGAAGAAAAAGGGCTAGCTGGTGTAAATTTCGATCCCAGCAAGCAGTGATATAATCCCTTTGTAAAACCTTCTCAAGTGGCATTTTGTAATTTGCGTTGTTTTATCAGTTTTATATTTTACACACACACACACCGTCTGTTCTTCTGACATTCAAGAGAATAAACGTGTTCTTTCGTTCCATGTCGGTCTCGCAAAACAACATTAGTCCATGAATTAAATAACAGGAAGAGTGTCGTGCTAGCGTCGCAAATCAAAGCGTAATAAACTACAAAACTGCCTAACTTCTTAGCTGTAACGTACAGTGCAAATTGCAAGTCTCTCCAGCTCCATGTATATGGACAAGACACCCTTTGATTTCCACGTACGCATTCCTTCTCTAGTTCATGGAAACTAGCTGGTTATGTGTTTTTTATGTAAGAGATGTTTGAATTTGAGTCCTGTTATGCTAAACCATCTAATCCATGAATAATATTTTAACGTGTGAGAGTTTAAGACTAATTGAGTTGTAATTCATCGACCAATTGTACCTAATTTTCAACAAACACTACAATTGCAACAAAATAAAATACACACCAAACTTTATTACCTATAATCTAAAAGCATTTGGGGAAACTATTGTAACAATAGTGTTTTTCCCCTCACATGTTTTGGTGTGGCTCTAAAAAATATCCCTCACATGTTTTGGTGTGGCTCTAAAAAATATATTTGTCTTTGTTTATTTTTATGTTTTTTTTATTCTTTTAATATTATATTTTTTATTGGATTATCTCTCTCTCAAGACATGGATCACGAGTTTGGCGGGTTAATCTAATTGGCTGAGGTTTTATTCCTCCTTATTTAACCTTGTTTTTTTAACTTTATCATTTAATATTGGTTTAATTAAGAATTAGGCTTCATCATTTGTTTTATTTGCTTTCTATTAGGTTAATCAAGTCTCATGTCCTAGGAATAGTGCTTAACGGGTTAATCTCGAGTTTACTCGGGTCGTTTTTTGTGTAATGGAATTTCTTTTCAATTTTATCATCCAATATTAGGTCGGTTAGAAATTGAGCTTTCATAATCTGTTTTGAGAAGGGCTGGCCTCCGGTGAGGACAATGCTGATGTGGCTGACAGTGAAGGGGTCGTTGGAGACAGGGAAGATCAGTGAGGTCTGGCCGGGTATAAAAGGAAGATAAAGTGAGTTAGTGGCTCTGGTCTTGGGAGACCTTGACCGAGAGAGGAAGGCTCTGGTGAGGCCAAGACACGGGGGGCTGTGAGAGGGGAAATGTGGGAAGGACTAGGAAGTTGAAGGATGAGGGCAGTGTGTGGCCTTTATTGGAGATGCTGAAATGGTAGAGGGGGACAGGCTAGCCTATTGGAAATGGGAAGAAACGGCGACTACCGGAAGAGAAAAGGTGAGATGGCCTGTGGGGTGCGGCCACTTGTCTTTGGTAGAGATAATTTAGGTTTAGGGTTTTTTATGGTTGCCTTGAATTTCTCTGTCTTAAAATTGTCTCTTCCTTGTGTGTGTTGTGTACACTAGTATTTATAAGAGAAGTGTGGCTTGGCCACAAACATATTGGCCCCTCAATTTCTTTATTTTATGTAAATTTTGATTTTTTGATTTTTTGTATTTTCTTTGAAAATAAGCAATATGAATGTCGACTCAACGATGAAAATCAATGATTATAAAAATAACATGTTAAAAGTTGAACGCGTTCAAAATACCTTTGAAAATTTAAATTCTCTTGAGACGACATTGAAAATGCTAAAAACGATGCAAATATATCCAAAATGTATTTTTTTTTTTAGTTTTCGTTGTTTTTTGCTATTTTTGATTTTTTTTCTGAAAATTTATCAAAACAATGGGTCAAAAATTTGGCAACAACAATGTTTATGCTCATTTTTTTTATTATTTTGTGATCTTTCTTGCTGGGCTGATATTTTTTTTAGGTTGCTAGCATTCATTTTATTACAACTGTTGTTTTGAACAAATGGAATGATTGTTGTTAATAATGATTTTAAATTGTTTATAGATTGCTTTGTGTTTTTTATTCAATGTCAGTTACCTTATAAAAGCATTATGATCATAAATATTTGAAACTATTAACATTCGTTTCTCTTCCTTACTCATATTAAATCTCCTCCGATCAGCGCTACTAATATGTTGCTTTATCGAATCCATAACAGCTTTCAGCTTCTGTCTCTGAGTAGTCACGACAATAAAAAATCCAATCCACCTTTTTCACCCATTCCAAATATACCTCGGGATCATTTTTACCTTGAAAGTTAGGAATTTTTAGTTTAATAGTGTCCAAGTCCCCGTCCATATCTTCATAATTTCTCATGCCACATAAATTCACATTCCTCCTAGCCCTATTCGGTCCAGACCTGATTCCTTAGCCAACATATCCAAGATCATAGTCATCTTCACCAGCATCTGTGTTTTCGTCAACAAACTTTTCAAAATCAGATCTGACATTCCGTACGACTTTATAGACCGTATTTCCTCAGTGATCAACCCCATTATTCTGTTGCTTTATCGAATTCACCTCATCTTTCAAATCCTTGTACATTCTAGACATGAGCTCAAGTTGTTGGCCTATGACTCACAATTAGAAAGAGACATCAACATTTTGTGTAGCTGATTTGTTGTTTTCGGACATTCTTTGAATGTGTAGAATTTGGTTAGGGGCGCAAAATATATGCTCACACCTCTCGTTTTTCACACACAAATCAAGGCTTTCACTCTAATAAGTTAACTACATCTTTTACTTAACAACTTGCTTTCTTTTAGTTCTTTAGGAACTGAAATCAACAAATCAAAGTTAGTAGCCTTCACAACGCAATCCAATTATAATTTTCAAACTTAAGAATCAATAAAAATACTGAAAACCAAGCAAAACAAAACTATGATTATGATTTCGCGAGTAGCAATGCAAATTCATACAAAACGAAGAGACAAAATAAAACAGAAGCGAATATTAGCGAAAACAATTACTTGACTCCTAAATAACCCAATTATAATAAAAATAGAAAGATTTGGATGAAAACAAATAGTAAGGATTGTGTTTTGGAACTTAACGCAAATCTGACCTATTACATAATTTTTACATAACAGAATTGAAACTCAGATCAAATGATATTGGAATGATCTCAAATTCAATATTTAGTATTTTGATTTCAAACAAACAACAAATCTCTGTTTATAGGTCGTTCTCTTATGTCTAGGTACCCAAACCCCTTGTATGATCAATTTGCGGTAGAATTGAACCTCGAATTAAAATTTCAAGAAAATGGTATCAAAATAAGCCCAAACTTAATCTATGGTGCAATATCACCCCTAATAGACAGAATATGAAGTTTTAATTAATTCTAAGGTGGTTTGTTTATAGTTTACTAAGAGTTGTATTTCTATGGAAGAATTGAACCACGAATTAAAACCTCAAGCAAATGATATCAAAATAAGCTCAAATTTAATATATGATGCAATCTCACCCCCAATAGACAAAATATGAATTTTTAATTGATTTTAAGGTGGTTTGCTTATGGCTCACTAAGAGTTGTATTTCTACGGCAAAATTGAATCACGAATTAAAACCTCAAGCAAACGATATTAAAATAAGCCCAAATTTAATATATAGTGTCATCTCACCCCCGATAGATATAATATGAAGTTTAAATTGATTTTGAGATAGTTTTCTTATGGTTCACTAAGAGTGGTGTTTTTGCAGCAGAATTGAATTAACCTTCAAATTTCATTTATTCTCTCTTTTGTTTATGTTATTGATATGATTAGAGATAGTAACATGATGAAATATAACTTCTTCTTTTTTCTTAGATGTCGCAGATATAAAGAAAAGAAGATGAACGATGCAAATATTGAAAAACTTAAAGGAATACTAAAAAAACAAAAATAACATAAGGATATGACATTGTTTTGGAGCCTAGCTTTGATACCAATTAATGCCAACCTCGTGATCATGTGGTCATGCAACCTATAATCAAGATTAAGATCTGATCCCAGAAAGCTAAAATAGATTTAATAAGAGTGTAACCTAATAAAACCTACCCCAAGACACCAACATTATTGGAATAAAGTAGAATGACATCACAAAGCCAGTTAATCTCTGATAGGTTAAATTCAGTTCGTTTAAGAACTAAAAAATACAACAATCACTCTCACACATTAAAACTGAAAAATTCAGAAGTATTATTTATCAATAGTTGCCAAAATTTAGGCTTATAAGTGTTTAAATAATTTTGAAAAATTAACCTTAATGGATCTATCCTAGCGGGCTTCAGTTTTTTACCCATATACAAAAACTAACCCAAAACCTTTACTAGTAACCTAAACTCTGATCTAAACAAGTCTTGGATCCTAGCTGAAAACAAAGTTTTAATTAAGCCCAAACATGAAAGAAAATAATAAAAATAACTAATTTGTCATTAAATACCACCAGCCCTTATTTCCTTGTGTAGTTAGGATGAATAAGGAATTCTTATAAGAAAAGGATTCTGGAACATTAATGAATCTTTGCCATACTTGGAAATTATGTTGCATTCCATTAAAGATCCTTATGGAACTAGGAAATTCCCAAAACAAGGTCTCGTATCCTCGTAGAAAAAGGATCCTTGCCAAATAAGAAGTCCATAAGTCAAAAGAAAGTAAAAAAATAAAATTTATATAACTTGTTTTGACCTATATTGCAAGTCCTTCATGAACTCTGATTCACGTGACATTTTACCTTAACATAGAAACATACCTCTGGAATCTTCTGGTAAAGTTTCAGCTTGACCCAACAGTTTAGTTTTATGTTATACTCAATAGTATAAATCTGGACAGAAAATTTTTTTATGTCAAAATCTAAATTTGACCTTACTTGGATCGTATCATTGAACACCAATTTAGACTCGAAATTGCAAATCTAACTTTTGTTTAAACCAGAACTGATTGTAAACAAACAGATGTGTAAGTGATGAAAATGACTCAAACAACAACCAAATATCCCAAACATGATGATAATACACTGGCAGGAATGAAATCAACAAAAACAAAATAAGTTTTGAAAGCTAACGCAAAACATACCCATTATAGCAAGACAAAACCCAATTCTGAAACCTAAAGAAAACTATATCCAAATGACCTCAAATTTAATTTATTTTGTGATTAGGATCCCAGTAAACAGAATATAAATTTTGAGTTGATTTTGAGTTGATTTGATATATGAACACGAAATAGCCTCTTTAAAACCCGAATTTAGAACTTAGGCCTAACGATGTCCAATGACTTGAAATTTGATATTTAGTGCGATTTCACTCTAAATAACAAGAATATCAATTTTGAGTTAATTACAATAAGTTTTGATATGCTACCATGAAACAGATGTGTTACAAACTTGTCTTAACCCAAATTACATTTTATGATTGCTTCCTTTTTTTTTTCTTTTACTCAAAATAGAACACAATAAACACAGAATAACAAGAATAAACATAAGAAACAAAACAAATACTGACCCAAAACAAAACAAAAATAGACAAAGAGAAACTGATGCGAAACAAATAGACAACGAAAACAAGAAGGATATAACCTGATTTCAAAACCTAGCTCTGATGCGAAACAATCAAGATAGAGATCTGATCTTGAAAAGCCGAAAAAGATCTGATAGGAGTGTGAAACAATGGAAATATGCCCCTAAGGCACCAATACTAATGGAATGAAGTAGAATGATATCATAAAGCCAATTAATCTTTGATAAGTCAGATTTAGTTCGTTCAAGAACTGAAGAATGCAAGAATCACTCTAACACATTAAAACTAAAAAATCAAAAGTATTATTCATTAATGGCTACCGAAATTTAAGCTTATAAGTGTTTAAATAGTTTTGAAAATTAACCGTAATGGATCTACTCTTATGGGCTTTGGTTTTTGACCCACATACAAAAAAGACCCAAAACCTTTACTAGTACGCCCAAACTCTGATCCAAGCAAGCCTTGGATCCTAGTTGAAAACAAAGTTTTAATTAAGCCCACACATGAAAAAAAATAATAAAAATAACTAATTTGTCATTAAATACCACAGTCTCTCATTTCCTTGTGTAGCTATGATGAATAAGGAATCCTTATAAGAAAAGAATTATGGAATATTAATGAATCTTTGCTACACTTGAAAATTATGTTGCAGCCCATTAAAAATCCTTGTGGAACTAGAAAATTCCCAAAATAAGCTCTCATATCCTTGTAGGAAAAGGACTCTTGCTAAATAGGAAGTCCACAAGTCAAAAGAAAGTAAAAAACAAAATTTAAACAACTTGTTCTGACCTATATTGCAAGTCCTTCCCAAACTCTGATTCACCTGAAATTTTACCCCAACATAGAAACATACCTCTAAAATCTTCTAGTAAAGTTTCAGCTTGATCCAACAATTTAATTTAGAGTTATGCTCAAAAGCATAAAATTAAATGGTTAAAAATTTTACATCAAAATCCGAATCTGACCTTACTTGGATCATATCACAGTATAAGAAATCTATCTATATTTATTTTCATACTCTTTATCTATAAATTTGCTCAAAGATTTAAATGTTGTGACATTGCGTAGATAACATAACTATTATAAGCTAAAGAAGAGAAAGGCAAAGAAACTAACAATATGTTAGGAAATATAAATTCAACCAAGAAAGACCCAATAAGTGAAGCTTTGAATCCTGTTTGTTTAAAAAGTTTCTCATTTAGTCCTCATCTTATATATTATATAATGTAAGTCTAATTACATTAAATTTATAAAATCTAGGAAACACAGGGTAAGATATGACCAAGTCTTTTTCACTGGAGCTTATTAGTAGAATTCTTACAAATATAAAACTATTTTTAGGAATTCATTTAATGGAAAGTAAAAAAAAAAAATGATGTGTCATTTTGAGAACTACAACATTTTCTAAGTGTTTTTATCAATTTTCTTCTTTTTCTTTGCAAATTTATCACAACTGATTTTCTAAAAAAAATAAAGTCTTAATGATATGAACCCAAAGGATAAGAATCTTTAAACCTATAAATAAGATAGAAACTAGAATTATATTTAAAATAATCCAACCTAATGATTACTTGAACCAAGAAACTTAAGTTATTAGATAAAAGACTATAAACCTGTGATTATAACCAATCAAGAACTAGAAGTATAAGGATGAATGCCACAAATATAAAATTCTTTGATAAGTTTGAAGAGTTCAATGAAAAACCAAAAGTATGAGCAACCTTGGACACATACAATATTATTTATGAATAAAACCAAGTCTCTAAAAAGTTTATGGGTTCAAAAGTTCTTACCTTTCGAGCTCGCATCACCTAAAATTTTCCATTTACTAAGATATATAAAAAACACATCAAAGTTAGTATCAAACCTTGATTATCATCACAATCATCTAAAATCTTCTCCGTCTAATTTCAATTGAAATAATATTATTTTTGGGCCACAATCACTACTACTTATCCCCATCATCAACCAATTATGATTCCTTAAAATTAGGTATTTCAAATCACAAATCCGATCGAACTCGAGCTATTCATTGACTGTAACATGTGTTTAGGAATATAGAAAATGCTAATGATGGAGTTTAGTTATAGATACTCGTAAGTCTGACTTTTAACATAGAAACTTGGTTTTGATTTATAATAGATGCAACCTTTTATGGGCTATGCTTATTCTAGTTTCCCTAGTAATGATCCCACAACACTTCAAAATGAGTAAGTCACTTTAAATGAATCTCACTCTAATGTTACCCTTAGGTGAAGAGATAGTAAACAAGTATTTTCTTAAATATAGACCTAAGACCAACATCTAGTAAGAACACATTCTAAGATGAAAAAGGAAAACCATTAAGTAATTATAGGAATAGTTGTCAATTAGTGGAGTTTCTCTCATAAAAAGTGACAAAGAAATATTATTATTTAAAATTGAAAAAAGATCTTAATCCTCTAATAGGGTTAACTTTTATGTTTTAAATGTTTCTAGCTCCATAGAGAATCTTGATTTTTCAGATAGGCTACAACTTCTGGCTAGGTTTCATTGAACTTTTTGATTCTTCCGTTGCTCCTATTTCTGGCCCTCACATATCTATGTTATAATGATTATGTTACTAAAAGGTATTGTTGACCTTTGGGTCATATGTTAATATTTATATATTTTGATGATAATAATTAAATAAAAATAGACTAATGATATGCTTGGTTGAGATTAAGTTTAAACAAGTTTATATGAAAATCATCAACAAGCATGGAGAATTAAATGAAGAAACAAATCAATAAGTCTAAGATACAAGGCAAATGAAGACTTAGTTCTTAGGGATTCATTAGTGCTTATTATGTAAATATTTATATCTTATTTGATGGCACAAATTAAAATAAATTTACAAATTTCACATTGCATGCATTATAGGATTGATATGCATTTAGTCGGTTCAAGATTCACTAAGCTTATAATTGTTAAAATTGGATTTTAAGTTGAATTGGTAAACCGCTTAGCCATTTCAAATGAACCAATAGACTGCTTTTTCATTAGAGATGAACGCCTAAGAATCTACAGGAACTAATCGACTAATTGACTTGACCAATTTGAACTGTTGGCCTTTTAGTTGTTAGAGGAATAGTAACGGCTATAAAATGACTAGTTTTTACTAGAAACATATATATAATTTGTCTAATTGAAGAATTAAGTAAAAAATTTGAATATATATTATATAGAAGCTATTTTAAGAGCAAAAACGACTTCAAATCATCAATCTCAAGAGTATAAATTCTCACACTTACTATACTACACCTTTATACATTCTAAGTATTATTGAGTAAGCTATAAAGATATAAGCTTCAATTATATTATTTACTTTTTGAAATAGTGTTGTTACATTTCAAATAATTATAATCCTTTAAGAGTTTAAGTGAAAAAAGTCTTGGTCATTGGTGAGGTACTTCACCAAGATGAAAAATCTTAAAGAAGATATTTTTTTTTTAAGTGGAGAAAAAGGGGCTTGGTGAGGATTTGTTAAGGACATTGTAATCTTTAGCTTGGATTAGTAAAGAATATAATACTTAAGACTGGTTTGGTACTTGAGGTGTGGATGTAAGTTTGTCAAACCTCACTAAAAATCGAGTTTGCAATGTCTATCCCTATACTCTTTACTTTAATTATATTTTTGGTTAATTGTGTTAATTATATTTAATTGAGTTAATTGTAATATTTATTATTATTAGTGAAACACCTAATTCACGCTCTCCTTTTAAGTGTTATTGTTATCTTAATCCTAGAATAACATGTATGCCGCATGATTTAAAGTACTTTTCCATGAAAGCATTTTGTCATCAATTTTAGTATAATACCACATATGAAACTGGTCTCTGATTGTTTTTCCATAATGTTTAATTTTCCTATACATTTGTCTTTATGTTTCATACCTTATAACTTATCACTACTTATACCAACTTTTAGCCAGTAGTGGCAGTTAGGAATGTTGAAAGTGATGATTTTTAAGGGAATGTTGGACCTTAGGCATATGATTGATGGTTTCAAATTATTCAATGACATCTACTTGGCTTTTCCTTTTTTTTTTCTTTTTCTTTTATCTTTTATGACATCTTTAGGTTCAAAATACTCTCTTTTTGTTGTTGTTGTTGTTGTTGTTGGTTAAAGGACTATTGTAGTATCTATAAGAAACTGCATATATCTAGTTTCATAAAGGCTTTTAGCCTATAATTGTAAGTTCCAGTCCTAAATGAAAAGACTTTTCCATTCTTTTTAGTTTTTTTCATTTGTTTTTCTATAAAAGATTCCCTGATGTTTGCAATTGTCATGCATTTTTTTCCACTTAAATCATTAATGACATTGTTATTCAGTTAATTAGCTATTAAGTTCATCTTATAATCAAATTTTTCTTTCTATGGTCATTGTATCTCATATAATAATGCATATTTGTGAACTTTAAGAAATACTTAGATAGGTTGTAACTTTAGGTTTTATGGTTTTCATTAAGTATAAAGATTATGAATCATTACATGATTTGCACCTATATATGTTGTAACCTTTTTTAGGTTATAAGGTTTGCTTTAAACATAAATTTTAGTATTGAATTGGTTATTCTATATGTCTAATCACATGCAAAAAGAGTTGCTTGTATTAGCAGAGTTGTCCTAAAACCACTTTACATTTGGTTTATGTTACATGGATTATTTTATGATTTCATATCTATATTTTTTTGCCTTATTAATCACGTATAGTTGTCTTATTTATAAATAAGAACTTTAAGATTATATATTTTAATAGAACCAATTGTGTTGATGTGATTTTAAAGTTGTCAACTTAGGATGCTTGATGAGTTTTTTTGAGATTTTTTTCTTTGGCATATGTTGCCTTACAACATTGTTGAATAAGTTTTATGAAATGAGTCTGGTTACCAAGTACTAACTTTCTATTGTACCAATGTGATGTGAATTATTTTTTTTTGTTGAGCATATCTAGATGTTGTCTGGGGATTCAAATTAACATTTGAATATTTATGCAGCAGGCATGACATTTAGATAGTTTTGTCTCGAATCAACATTTCTTACTCTAGCAATTAATGCCTCATTATTTTCTTTCTATCAAGATTGAAGTACATAGAATGTAAGGAGGATATTTCATACTAACTTCTTGTACCTTTTTATATTCATGTATGGGTTTCTTCTTCACCATATCCTCGATAACCAACAATATCTTTTAGAATACAATTTAGATAGGATCATTGAGTTGGAGGCCATAACATAAAGCAGCAAAAAACCTTAAGCATAGGGACAAGGAACACACGTCTTGTAATTGGCAAGCAAGCATGCACATTTAGGGCATGTTTAAGATTGTGGTGGCGGTTGCGGTTCAAAGTGTTTTTCGCTTAGAAATGCATCAAAATAATATTTTTTTAATTTTTCTTAAAATTATTTTTGAGATCAGCACATTAAAACGACCTAAAAATATATAAAAAAAAAATTAACAATTTTTTTAAAAAAAAATTTAAAGAAACGCGGTTTGCATCGCATTCCTAAACGAGCAATTATAACATATACTTCTACTACACCATTTCCTTTTCTGCCTTCTTTTACATATGCAAGTTTCTAAGTTATGGGTTTTGTATTAGTTCAATAAGCAGGAAAGCAAACCCGAAGGTTCTTATGTCATGTCTGCTCCAATATTTTTTTGACTTGATTTTTCCTTTTTTTAATATAGATAGTTTTTTTTCTTATTCTTTTTTTCTTGGGGGGGTGATGATTGATATAATAAGTGAATATATATTAGGTGATATGGTTGTAAATATGATAGTAGCTTAGGTGATATGAGATTGACAGATTTTATTGATCTTTGGTTTTGGAATTAATTGATGGGTTGGCTGAAAAAGTATTATCATGTAAAAAAATATATATTTAGGATATAAACAAGACAATTTGCAATTGTAATTTTGAAACAATAAATTGAATGAAATTCAAAGGATTAGATATAAATTAAAAAAGAGTTGTTAATGACAATTAAATACTAAAATAAAAGGCTAATCTATATTTAAAGCAGAATAGATAAGTTCTTAAAACAAAAAATAGATAAGTATGTAAATATTTAAATTGATGTTTTATTTTAATTTATATGTTTTTATTTTTTTTTATCTAGGAGATTATTGTTCTTACCAAGAATAAATTATTTTTATTTTTATAAATAAATTATGCAAATACAATTTATTTATATCAAATATAAAATAAAACAACTTAAAGATGAATTACAATTATCTATTTAAAACATTATAAAAATACAAAATCATTAAAAAAATATAATCATTATTTAAAAAAGGTTGACTAAACATTTAAAAATTAAAGAGAAATATTATTAATTTAATTTAAATTAAAATAAAAATCAATGCAAATTATATATATATATATAAAATTACAAAAACAAAAAACAAAAGTGGTTAGGCGCTAATAGACCTAGTAGGCCAGGCTTGTGTACCTAGCCAGCTGCCTAAAAGCTTACACATGCCTGGGTTGATTATTTTTTTATGAAGCGAATAACACATCATTCACTTTATTATTTTTTTTTAGTGGACAATAGGTTGTTTGAAATATTTCATGGTAACTTCTAGTAATTGAAAAATCAATGTTCGAGTTTTGGACCTCAAAAACTTATTTTTACCTAATAAATATCTTTATAATATCAATAAATCAATCCCTCATCTTAAAACGCCTCTAATTTATCTAAAAACAAACTAGAAAAAAAATTATGTCTTAATTTCAATATGCTTTTTCCAGTACGATGAAGGGTAAAAAACACTTCAATAAAACCTACCTCGTAAAATGGAACCAGTTGAAATTGAAAATGATATTTTTATTATTGTGATGTGAGAATCGATGATTTTCTCTTTCTTTTACTAATTTTTAACAACTTTCTCTCTTCACCCTTAAATCTATGGGCTGAAAAATAAATAACATGAAAATTTAGACAAAAAAATCTATAGAAATAGTAAAGGAAGAACATGAAAAATAGATGGACTACAAAGAGCTTTTTAATGTGAATTTAAGATTGGATACATAGTTTCTCATTGTTTTACAATTTGATTTTTTTTCTTTCAATTTTGTTTTTTTACTATAAATTATAAGATATTGGTCATTAAATCAATAACAAAAGGATGTAATTCTCCATGCAATTGTATTGTTAATTCTCGTAAAGGACAAAAAGTCTTAATCAAGTAAAGTTATTCAACATTTTTGCCAAATTTTCTTGAAATTTACATCATTTCAATGCATAAATATGCATGTTAGAATGAAAATATAAGTGTTCAACTATTCATCAACTTTTTCATCAAATTCTCTCTGGTACATAAAACATAGAAATTAGACGTAAATTGTATAAAAAAAATTAAACAAAATGATTCAATTGAGAAAAGTAGAAAATGTTTTGGATTTAATTATTAAAATTTACAGATTTGGATGCAATTGAAAGTGAGTATATAGGTTTGGACTAAGTTGAGGTTTCCCCCTCCAATTTTCAGGCAAGGTGGTTTTGTTAATGAATGAAGTATCTGTCACAAGGACCCAATTGCATAAATAAAAACCTCTCTGCTGCCACTAGAACCTTTGGATGAGGGCCAAACCAAATGTTATTTCAAGCGAGGAAAGGAGCGGCATGTCGTTAATCCACACCTAGCAGAAATGGGTCGCTAAGTTGACATGTCGGCGGGTAGCGAGTTAAAGAAGAAGGGAAAAAAGGACCCTTCTCAAGCCAAAGCCAGCCATTGTTGAAGGAAAGAAAGTGAAGATGGGAGGAGTGAGACAGAGAGCGATGACTACAACACTTCCAAAGCTGATACAAAGTCTCCGAAAGGAATGCCCAAAGCCAAGAATAAAGCAGTTGCCATCGCTGAGACGCGCTTTCTCTCTCTACGATCAGATCAATCTCATCGACAACGTCCCTGAAGACCAGCTCCGTTTTCAAGGGTATTATTAATGATTTCCTTTATATTTTAGTAAATCAATTTTATAATTTATTCAAATAATCAAAATCCTTTTTTTTTTTGAAAGGTATACTGACACGGGATTCAGAGTGAATGGGGTGGAGTATGAAGGTAGCTTGCTTTGTGTGGGCAACCTGCTCACCTCTTGGGCACCCAGTTCCTTCTCTCAGATTACTCCTGACAGGTCTCGTCTCTTCTCTTCCCTTCCTATTTTTTTCCCCTTTCTGGGTTTCTTTTTTATCTTTGTTTTATTAAGCCATCCCATCAATCAGTGCTGAGGGTACTTTTTTGTTCACATATAAGGGGCATTGATAAAGATTATTAAGTTTAGTTAACCCAAACTGATTTTAGTTACTGTTTTATAATGTTCAAAACCATTTATTTTTTCTTGGTAAACTGATAACTCGTGCATATTCGCAATGAAAATTCAAATGTTAGGCTTTTTATTTGCTCCTTTTTGTGACATTTCGTCATTGTTGTGGCCATTTTGCAGTTTATCCATCTTTCAAATTGTGCGGCCTATACCAGGTGAGAGAGTGGGAGACTTCAATACCATTATATGCATGCGATTCTATAGGAGTGTTGTTTTAGCACTTTTACTTGATTTATTCCTTGGCTCATTGCATGCTGCTTAAAATCGCAAATAATGTGATGAGAGAAAATCATCTGGAACACAACTCGTGCTCATTTTTCTACTGTTGCATGCTCTCATGCTATTTAGTATTTTTATTGTTTGTTCACATTAAACATTAAATTCATATTGAATGTTTGATCCCAAGTTGGCTTGGTGGACAATTTTTTGTCGGGACTCCAACTGTGGGCACAATTAGAGTTGAGGAGGTAGAAAGTTTCAAACATGTCTTTTGTAATCATAGATGCTAAAGGATTGGGTGGATTTTAATTAGAGGCCAATCAGGGGAAGGACTAGTGAATTTTAGTGCAGAGACCAGCGAGGGGAAAGTTGAAGTTTCGTCGAAATCCAAAGAGGAGGAGACATAAAAGAAGAAGACATTTTGTGGGGATGAATCCAAGCATGCTACTTACAATGGACAATCAAAAGCAAAGGCGAAGGGCAAAGGGTTCATAGCCAAATTCAGGTTGCTTTATTTGCAATGGAAAACACTTTGCAAGGGATTGCCTAAAAAGGGTACAACTTAAGCTGTCAATATCACACATTAATCCATACTAATTGTCATAAAGACAAAATTTTCACACAAATTTTAGCCCATTGTGTGACAATCTAATCCCCTTATACTCAAACCTTTTTCTCACTAATTCGCTTGTGTTTGCTTACAACTAAGTGTTTCACTCACCCGAAGAGGATTTCCTCACTCTTGTTGTAAACAAGTGGAATATACATAAGCAAATGAATAGAACAATGCACAAAAATTATAGAAAAAATATCATTTTTTATTATACTCTTAACAAAAGAATTACACAACCTTGTGTGTGCTATGCATTTAACTTGCATGCTATATAACATTTTATAGTTTATTTAAAGAACAAAATAAGCAAGTTACAAATGAAAACTACCTCGCCAATTTCTAGTAAACTTTGGAATATATAACTATAAGTTTTGGCTAGTTTTATACCAATAAATAATTGTCAATAACTGCTGCAACTTCAATGCTTTGCCTTCCACAAACCATTAGGCTAATTTGCCAAAGCCCATGTTGCCAGAATTGTTGTGTTTCTGCTTGTGTTGGAAAATCCATTATCCAAGTCAAAATTCACGCAATGTATGAACCTAATGCTCGCACATACCGTTTTACGATACCTGTCGATTTTGCCACTGTCCATGTGGGTTGCCAATGCATATGGCATCTTTTAGGCAGTGTTTTCATTGTTGTGACTTTGCAACTAGACCTTTAACAAACCTCTCCTACCAAAAAAACCCGAAGCCCTCGTCAAAATATAGATGCAAGGTACTCCTTTACTTTAAACTATCATAAATTTGTGTTCGCCCCACTTCACCAAGAGCTCCATTCGTTGTTTTATGTTGGTCAAGTCTACGGTGGTCTAGGACTTTGACATTCCTATTATCAAACTACTTCTGAATCGTAGGGGTGGACATTGTGACTTACTTCTCTTTGGATTTGCATGGAATGGTTTCAAGTAGCTCGCGTGGAATATAAGATGAAGTTTCAGCTGTTCCGGTAACTTTAGCCTATACACCACTGCTCCCACCTTTTCATGACTTCAAAAGGCTCGTCGTATCTTGACACCAGCCCTCGATGTCATGTCTAGATTGTTTGATCTAGAATAACTGAGAATAAGGGGTTGCTCTAGTACTAAGATGGACTTAAGAACAAGAGACACATAAGACAAACAAAGGCAAAACTAGGGTTGTGCTGAGAAAGTCTCTAATACCATGACAAACTTAGAAAATTTTGAGCATGAAAAGTTATGTTCCCTTTATGGAGAATCGTTATTTATCTTGAATATGATTACAAGCTAAATTTTAGCTTCTATAAAATAATTAACCTACCATATATATATTTTCCTAACAACTAACCTACAACTAGTATTTCCTAAAAAAGGAAAGAATAAGAAATTTACAAATATAGAAGGTAATTGTCAAATGTCTTTAAAAAAACAGCTAATTCTTTTGACAGGTTGTTGATGCTCTAAGCAGGCAAGATGTGTTTGCTACTTTGTTTGCTATTGTGCAGTTGGAGTCTGATAGGGTGGAGAGACTACACTAGGCAACCAAGGAAGACATAACCTATACGAAGCTAATCGACCTCATATGAGAAGGGACAATATGACAATGTTGGTTGGAGAATGGCCTTTTTAATGCAAAAAGGGGTTAGATATATGTTCTGAGTGGGAAGCTGAGGAAGCACTTCATGTCAGAGACTCATGACCCATAATAAGTAGGCTATCTAGGCCAAGAAAAATGTTGGTTCTCTTGTCCCAAACATATCATTGGCTGAAGATAGAAGAAGTCATAGAGTTGTAAGCAAGACATGTCTTATGTGCCAATAGGATAAAGTGTTGCGGCAAAAAGAAATGGCTTGTTTCAGCCTATGCCAATTCCAGCAAGACCTTAGGTATCGGTCTTGATTGATTTTGTTGTGGGGTTTTCGAAAGATGATGGAATGAATGTTGTAATGATGGTCGTGGACATGTTCACTAAGTATGCAAAATTCATTGCCACTGCGACACTATGCTAGGCTAAGGTAGTTGTGGGGTTCTACCAAAATGTGGTGAAATATTTCAGAATTTCATTGGACATTGTCAACAATTGTGATGTTTGATTCACGAGCAAATTTTGGACAACACGTTTAACTTGTGGAACTAGGCTAAAAATGGGCAGATGAAGAGGTGAAAGCTTTGTTAGAGGAGTGCATGAGACATGTGACGACAATGCAACGAAACCAGTTAGAGTTGTTGGATAGTGCTTAGTTATGTGACAACCTCCACAAATCTTTAGCAACAGAAGCAAGTCCATTCGAGTTGGTGTTGGGAGCACAACCCCAAACTCTTGTGGGGATAGCGATATAGAGATTTGGTGTGAAAAGTCCAACTACATGCAAGTTTGCTAAGGAGAGGCTTGAGTTGTTTGAATAGGTTGATGATAACTTGCGTAAAGTGAGCAAGAGGATGCAAAAGTATGCAGGCCTGAAGAGGAGACCCCTGGAGTTTGACAAAGGTGACAAGGTGCTGTTCAAGTTAACTCTGCAGATTTAGAAGAAAATCATTGGGCAGAATAGGGATAGAGGGTTGCGTTTAGGTTAAAGTTACTGGAGTGGCTAAAACTTTATCATATATTCCACGTGAACTATTTAAAATCATTCCATGAAAATCTAGTGAGAAGCAAGTCCAGCGGACACCTCCTATAATTTAGAAGTAGTTTGACAACAGGATTGTCACAATCCTGAATCACCGCATTCTTGGTCATGCATAAGAAAAATTGGCGAACCAAATTCTTGGTGAAGTGGGAGAAGAACCAAGAAGTTTTGTGGGAGGACACAAATTTGTGGTAGTTTGAAAACAAATTACAGAAGTATTTTGCTTCTATACCCCGATGAGGGTGTCAGACTCTTCTAGTAGAGGAGGTTTGTTAGAAGCCTAGTTGCAAGGGCATGCCAACAAAAACATTGTAACAAAGGACGCCATGGGTATCGACAGCTTATATGGACAATGACAAAATTAACAGGCAACATACACCGGTATGTGCGAGCATTGGATGAATGCCTTGCACGAATTCTGACTTGGATGATAGATTGTCCAAGACAAGTAGAAACATGATAATTATAGCAACATGGGTGTTGATAGATTGGCTTAATGGTTTGTGAGAGGCAAACCAGGGAAGTTACAACAGTTATCGGCAGTTTCTTGTTGGAATAAAACTAGCTTAAACTTGTAATTATCTATTAAAAAGCTTGTTGGAAATTAGCGAGACAATTTTCATTTGTAACTTGTATATTTTGTTCTTTAAATAGGTTGTAAAATGCTATATAGGAAGTAAGTTATGTGCATGGAGCACACACAAGGGGCTTGTGTAATTTCTTTGTCAAGGGTTTAATAAAGATTGTGATTTTTCCTATAATTGTTTTGCATTGTTCTATTCATTTGCTTATGTATATTCCGCTTGTTTACAATAAGTAAGAAAGGGGAAATCCTTTTTTAGTGAAGGAAACGCCTAGTCATAGGCAAACATGAGTGAATCGGTGAGTATGGGTAGAGTCTAGGGGGACTAGATTACCGTACAATGAGCTAAAATTTGTGTGAAAAATTTGTCGTGTGACAATTGATAGAGTAATGATGAAAAAGAGATGACCAGTGAAAAATATATATGAATTGTGCTTAATTGGATGTTGGATGTGGGAGGGTCCTATATATGAATTGTGTTTAATTTACCCCTTTCATGCTAACAAATGTATTTTTGGAGACTGGGCAAACTGGCTAGAAGACTTTTATTAGTGACATCTAGTCAAAATGTGTAGTGACAGCATGTCTCACCTGAATGGTATGTTTCTGAGGTTAATAATACTAGAAGGATCCATGCGTTGCACCATACTTATGGGTGAAATTCCTGCTATGTCCACCATGCACTTGTGCATGAGTTTATTGTTTGACAAGGCATAGCAAAGGAGATTTCTTTGTTGCTTTCCTGTGGTGTTATTTACTTGCTCCTCGCACCATGATGTGCCCAGCTTGATCTCTGTTTCCTTTTAAAAAAATGTTCTTAAGCTATTCTATGGTTTCGCCCTTGTTTTCTGGAAAATGGTTTTTGAAAAGTGCACAGTCAAACCAATATACATGGAATGTTGATAAATATAATGCAGCATTTACCACTTAGAGTGCAACAGAGTACATAAGGGGCAGACTTATTCCAAGTGTGAATTTAGGAACTTAGGATGTAGCATGGTCATGTTGAAAGGGAATGCCATGTTGGACTGGTAACTAGATAATATAAGTTCCTTAACTAGTATTTTTATGACTTGATTCATAAAATGACTACCTGTGATATAATTGGGGAATGTTTTAACTAGAAGTTTCACTTAGTGTTTGTGAATTTTTGGATTTTACTTTTCCAACTATACTTGATTGTTAACAAACATATAATAATTGGATCACTGAGAGTTCTTTTGAATATTTATCATCCAAAGATATGAAATGCTCTCTCAATTAGGTGTGGAAAATTGTCATATCTTACTGTGACTCTGCTGGTTGCATTATAAATGTTGTTTTGACTCCTGACTCCCTTGTTAGCCGATTCACCTGTGAATTTTTGTTTCAGAGATTTTGATTATTGGTTGTGGAAGATACACTCAACCAGTAGATCCTGAACTTAGGCGCTTCATTCAGTCTACTGGCATGAAGTTGGAAGCTGTTGACTCGGTATTCTTTTTTATATAGCTTTTTCTATGTATGAGAAAAAGTAAACCAAAATTTTGAAATGACTAGCAATGAGTTTAAACAATGACAAACTTACATACCAAGTTTGTTTGATCCATATGAATTTTGTAATTGTTTATGGAATTTTTCAAATTGTAAATTGCCTTCTTGTAATCTCTGGATGATTAAATATCTGTAAATGTTCTGTTTGGAAAGGAAAAACCTGATAACCTTCCCAGAAAAACTGATAACAGATGTCAAATGCATTTCTCCCGCATTTTAAACTTGATGAAATGTTGCTGACTTCCACTACAATGTTTATGATACCTTAGCTTTATTTTGTTGCAGAGGAATGCTGCAGCAACCTATAACATACTGAATGAGGAAGGGAGGCCCGTGGCTGCTGCACTTCTCCCATATGGAGTTTCTTCATAATGCCTAAATTCTTGAGTTGCATCCTTTTCCAGTCAAATCTCCACGATCACTTGGCTGATTTCACCTTTATTTCAAGCGAGGCTTCTGGAAAGTACTCAACTTACTACATAGCCAGTAGCGACTTGCATAAGATTGTCAATTTACATGAATTTAGAGAAAGGTTTTTGTTAGGATGTGTAATATTCTGCATTTCTTGTGCTGATAAGAGAGGCTCATGCTACAAATGACTGTACTGACATTTTAATATCATCCTTTCCTTTTGATTTCCTTGCTGGTTGTTATTTATTTGTTTATTATCAGCCTTCTTGGTGGGATGTTACGCTCTGATCTTGAAATATTGGTATTTTTTCACTAATATTTTGGGTGAGAGGTTGGTAGACCCTATCGTTGATTCAATGTTTAGTTTTCGATACTTGTCAAATGGGCAATAACTCTATTACTTTAGTTCTGTTTATATTTCTGTTTATATGCTGGAAAGCAAATTTATTTTTAAAGTAAATTTAAAAAAAAGAGAATTATTTTATGATAGTTGATAGTATAAGCTGGAAAATAAGTTAGAAAATATTTTCCAGTGTTTGATTATGTCATGGAAAATAAGCTGGAAAATAACTTATTAATGTTTTATTTTTTTGAAGTTTATTACAAGCAACAAATCTTACAAATTAAAAAGTTGAATGAGAATGAAATTAAAAAGAAAAATATAATTTTATAAATTATCTCAAATAAAATAAATAATTAATAAAATAATAGAGATTAAATCTAAAAATTTTAAAAAATAAAGATGAAGAAATTAAAATAATAATAATTAACATTTCATAAATTATTTCAAATAAAATAAATAATAATCAGAAGAACGAGAATCAAATTTGATAGATAAAAAATTTCAATTAAAAAATGATAAGGGAAAAGCAAATAACAATTATAAAATGAGGATCAAAGTTAATAGAAAAATTAAATTTTAAGGGATGAAATTGAAAAATAAATATTCAAAACAATACCAGATAAATAGTAAACAGGTAAATAGTAAACAGGTAAATAGTAAACAGTTCAGATAAATAGTAAACAGGTAAATAGTAAACAGTACGAGGGATTGTTATACCTGAGAATGATCTTAAAAGATCGGGTCACAGGTTTTCAGCCTATATACTGACTGTATAAAAGAACAAGAACAAAGAAATGAATAATATAAACAGATTTCTGATGCGAATGATCAAGGCAAGACCAACAATGTCAGGATCCTTGATCAAACACAGAGCATACTTAAAAGTAAAAAAGAACAACAACAGATATAACAAAAACGTAGATAAAAATAAGATTATCTTACTTAAATTTGTAACAAAATTAAGACAGGAGATATTGGTTACAGAGGAGAATGGGTTACAAATTTTTAGGGAAGAGTAAAATTTTCTAGGAGAAAGATTGGTCCCCCTTCTAAGGGTTTTGAAGTGGCTTTTTATAGGCGAGTTGGCATGGAAGAGGCCAAATTGTCCTATTGGAGAAGTTCTTCAGGACCCATGTGAACTCATGTGGCATTTGGCAGAACCTATAGAAGCCTATGTGGTGTTGTCTGCCTTGATTGGATGGCGACAGAATGGAAATTGTCCACGTTTTTGGTTGAGCTTCGTTTGTTGTCGTTTTGCCACCGACACTTGATTTGTAGTGACTGGTAACTTTTGTAGAAAAAAGCCTTAAAACAGATAGGCCGAAAAATAAAAGGGCTCAAAACATCTGAGTCTAAAAGAAATGGGCTCTAAATAGATGAGCCTTTAAAAAGACCTGAAATACTTTTTTTTTTTTAACGTCGTGTGATAGACGACAGGATACCAAAACAGTCATCTTCATTATCATTGCCGAGGGAAATGGCAAGAGATGTTGAGCCAGATGAGCTAGATTGGGACAAGACCGTTTTTGGGTCTTGGCTTTGTATAATGCCTTGTACTATTTGTAGGTATTCTTCCTCAGTTCTAGCAGAGACAAGGAGAGCTGCCGTTTGGGCCTTTCTGGCTAAGAACTTTGATTGAGGATGAGGATCGATAATGGGAGTTGTTTGATGTTTTTGTAACCATTCTGTAACAGCTAATTTTGAACTTTTGGACTCAGCTGCAAAGGAATCCCACCACTTGATTTTGAATTTGCGAATAAGTACTGGATGTCCGTTTTGCAAATTATAATCAAAGAACCATGAACATACCCACGGAACAAAAAATTTTGTACAGAAGATAAGGAGGGAAGAAAACTTTCTTTTAGAGGGAGCTAGTTGGAAATTGTTTTTGAAATGTAGATAACCATTTTCAACTAAAGGATGTTCTTTAAGGTAATCAACATGACAACCATAAAAGTCCCACCATTGAAGGAACCAGAGGGGGAGATTTGTAGTATTCATGGTATTGTGGAAGTAGAAGAGC
>Ga0325405_1000267_pt1 | contig 49600 bp, 16 predicted proteins | sample PopdelMetagenome_21_FD_205663 | JGI IMG/M metagenome (GOLD analysis project Ga0325405, IMG submission 205663) | Populus deltoides microbial communities from Bellville, Georgia, United States - Xylem-Control-R2 | ecosystem: Host-associated > Plants > Phyllosphere > Stem > Wood/Secondary xylem...
AATAGTTAATCACATCAATCAATCCTTTGAATTGTGAGATATGCCTGCATTTAAAATGAACATTTACCATAAATTAAAGCTATCTTATATTATCAGATCTGTTATTATAAAACATGCTCTAGTTAAGGAGTTATTGATACTTCAAGTGCAAAATGATGATATAAAACCTTGATAAAAATGCACTTTTAAGTACTAATCAGGGATGATACATGGAAGCTAAATTTCAAGAGAGAGAAGGTTGCCCAACCGAAACCCTTCACTATCACTAAAGTCGAAACACTCAAAGCCAAGGTTGATGTTGCTATGAGTTCCAAAGGTAAATTCGATACTCAGCCTAAATGTACGAGTGATATTAAATGTTTTAGGTGTTAGAGGCTTAGGCATTATGCTTCAGAGTGTCCAAACAAGAGATTAATGGTTATTAGAGACTGTGGAGTCATAGAGTCTGAAAGTGTGAAGCCTGAGAATAAAGTATACAAAAAGGGGGAGGTTTATTATAATTTAAAATTTTGTTATAATACAAACTAATGCAAAAAAAGGGGGGCTAAAATAAGAAAAAGGGAGAAAGATAGAGCCAAAATAGAATTAAAAAGAAATAGGACTATAAATACCCATTCCTTCTCTCATCCATGACCGGCAGGTAACAAGATGAAAAGGGAGGGAAAATGTTCAGATTTTCCTTCATCAAGCCTAAGAGAAAACACCTAAATTTCTATACCTACACAAACTTTAGAATTATTAAGTGCGAAGACAAACTGGGGCAGGATATTTGCAAGAAGAAAAGTGACGGAATTGTTAAAAGAAGAGGGAGAGGAAGGTCGGCTACTTGTAGAGGAGAAAGGGGTTAGGAAACCAAAATCAAACCCGAAATCAAACCAATTGGGAAAGCCAATTTAAATTCATGCAAGAATTGTGCATTAATTTGAAGTTTGAAAAATTAGGGTCCTTGAGTAAAATTTGGGGAAATGTGGAATTGATTGGAATTAAATGAGTTGAGCAGCATAGGTTGCCTAAAAAAGATGAAATTACGCAAAGAAGATTTCAACAAAATCAAAGACTATGGGGAAATAGTGGCCAACCATGGGGTTGTAAGGAAAAAAAGGAAATTCTGATTTCTGTGTTGTTTTCCTTGATGCTTAATTGAAACAATTTTCAAGAGGTGAACAATAAGGAAATGTGGTGATTGGGTGTATAAAAAAAAGAATAGATTTAAGGACCAGCCACTGGAGGGGAAGAAAAACAGAGGAGGAGAACTTATGACTTCCTTGTTAATTAATTGAGATGCGCTGTTAGAATGTAGTTACTAATTATAACTTGTAAGGAAGAGGAACTTACGCTTCAAGTTACCATGCATAAGGTGAAAGCATGGTTGTATCTAATGAGGAACTAGGATTGGAGTTAAAATTGGAGATACCTTCTCCATTGACAAAACAGGACAGGTTCGTTGCCCTAGTTCCTAAGAGAATTTGGACCTGAAGATGATGGAATCCAAGGAGGGTCCCTTCATAGAAGTTGTAGCCGGGAGTATTAGCTTTTCAACGAGTCTGACCCTGCCTAATTTGGAGTCCTTAAACTCCATATACAAATAAAAATCCGAGGAGAGGTCAAGCTACCACCCCTGTTGGCAGATTCGGCCAAGTCGATAAAATGGCGAAATTTAGCCATATTAAAGGTAGAATTTGTTTTCTTGCCCTTTGTAAAGTGTGTCTTGATCTTCAAAAAGGAATAAACTGTGATCAAAATTGAATTCATGATATCCACTTGAACTACCAATGAGCTGAAAATGTTAAAGGATAATATTAAGGAATGTAAGAGAAAAAGAAAAGATTGGTAAAAGAGAAATGAATATTACTGACGCCGTTGTTGTTGTGTTGTGATATGTGGACTAATATGGAATAATGATGGGTGTTTGTGGTTTTAGGAGGAACCACGAGAGGAGTATAGCAACAACAGGAGAACGCAAGTCGAGCGTCTACTGTTGCAATGTCGCAGTCGCATAAATTAATTACCCTATCTTAAAACACAACACACAAGATAGTATAGAGCAAGCAAGGGGTCGATCCTACGAGGAAGATTGAAGTCAGATTTTTATGCTAGATGATATTCAATTTGGGGGGGGGGGTTGGATGTTATCTAGGCTAAAGTAAAAGAAAACAGAAAACTATCAAATGAAATTTAATAAAATCAGAAAATTATCAAGAGAACAAACATTGGTCGCAAACACACATCCACCTACAGAAATCAGAACTGATCATGGAAACGAAACATCAATTTATATTCTGAATATTTATCTCTTCTTAACATTGGTTAGTTAACGGATCTGCCGTATAACTAACCCTAACCATCAAACAACCACAGTGTCCGCACTAGTAATTTAATCCAATTACAACCTTAAGAACTAGATAAGTTAATTAATCAAGAAAACATAATCGTCCGCAGTTTATGTTTGATTTGATTGAATGTTCTCTCTAAGATTAATAACATAGATTCACCACAATTATTAAATCAGTTGCTTCACAAGTTCATATACCACAACTCCAGTTTTGATATCAAACTTAGCAATAGATTGTTTACAATAATAATTTAGGGTCCGCTCTAGCAATTAAAATAAACAATCATAGGAAAAATAAGCATAGAAGAACAAACATATTTATCATATAAACTGAAAAGAAAAGGTAAAATAAATCTCATAGTTCTTGAAATTCAAATGTTTTCGTGTCCTTCCAACCAAGAAAAGGTGTTTAGCCTTGCATGTTTGTTGAACAGCTAATCAAAAAGAAGGAAGAATGAATGATTTCGGGTTTCTTAGAGGAAGGGGGTGTTTTTCTATTCTTAGCTGGCTGCCCCCTTCTCTTCTCTCATTCTTTTTATATCTTAGGAAACCCTAGTCTCTATTTTACAAAATAGTCCTCCCTTAAGTAGACAGTTTACATTTAAGTACTTCAATAACTATTTTTCTCAAAAAGGAGAAATAGCCTTCATGAAATCTTCAAGCTTTGACTTAGAGGAGCTAAATTGATGAAATAAAAACTTGGATATCGGTTTAGATGCTTCGGAATGTAATTTGAACTCGTTTCTTCACAAAACCTGTTTGCTGGCAGAATTCAGTTCTCATCTTTGAAAAATCATATCTACCTCATATGACATCATTTTTTTCTGAAATTTGGAGCGTTGATAGGAATTTGATCCAGAAATCTAATCAAATTAAGTTTGCATTAATTGGACTTCTGTAGCTCCAGATATTCAAGTCGGAATGGCCGAAGGTCAACACTGGCAGATTGCAAGATTTGACTTTGAAAGAGATTTCCATGCTCTTCCTTATTTTATTTTCTTGCCTTAAATGTCCAGAAATTTATGGATGTTAGCTTTTTAATGCCACTGGAATCACTTCATTTCAACCTCTAGAGCTCACGCTCTGCACAAAACATCGACTGAAGGTCAAATCTGCCAATTACCTCCAATTTACTCTTTTTTGCATCATTCATCCAAAAGTGCCTTCAAAATATAAAACAAAGAATATCAATGCATTTTATATATAAAACTTAGGCAAAACACTAGTTAAATGTGGGTGAAACTATCGAATAATATGGTTGCATCATCTATAGCAAGTAGGTACTCGGTACCTATATCGCCTTTAGTTAATAATTATTTTAATTAACTATTGAATTATAAAAATTTGGTGTTTATTGATGAGGAAAAGAAAAGGGGGAAAGGAAAGGTTAAATGGTGGGAAAATAGAAACGAAGAACTAGATTTAATTTATGGGTTCTTTGGAGGAAATGAACAGTAACAATGAATTTTAGGAACAACTATTTTTTTGAATTTGATTAGCATGTCTCAGATATGAGAGGCTAATGATGTTAGCCAAGTTGGTTAACATTGGCATTACCGGTACATGGGAGGAGAAATATAAAACTTGATTAACTATTCGGGTTCAGAATAGTTAATGATATTCGGCGAGTGACGTCGATATCGACAAAATTTATGGGACTTAATTAGCTTTCTGAGGTGAAAGCTAATGATGTCAAGAATCCTTGACATTGGCATACCCGAGGACCTCCCAAAAAAACCTGGAACATTGATTATTTCGGTTCAAAAATAGTTAATGACACCAATGATCGCGTTAGTGTCGGCATTTTCATGAATTTGATTAGTTGACCCCAGGTTGGGCAACTAAAGACATTAATGGAGGTCATTAGTGTCAGCAATAGTCTTCCCGATATGAGGAGAAGTTGTTAAAGAAAACAAATTTGATAATCCTTAAAAGGGGTTGGTGGTCGTGTGTTCAATAACATATGACTTAAGTGGGTAGATGTGCTGTATAATTTTCTTCCGTGCATTGTTTGTATTTTAGTTATTTTTAATTATATGGAAAATTTATGTTTTGCAGGTCCCTCCCATTCACATCAAGAGTAGAATTTAGGTTCCTTGATCCCTTTTGTATAAGTTAGGAACCTAAGGATTATTCGTGTAATTTTTGTTATGCAGTAAACACGTAATCTAAATAGAATAGTATACTCCTTGTATTATTTTGTTTTTGGAATATTAAATGTATCAACCTATGCTTGGGAAATTATAATGTACTAGCTTATGTTCTCCTAATTATTAACTTACGCATGTGATATGAGATGAAGATTGAGTATAAAGATTTGTCGTGAATTCATTCTTGAATGAATTAAATGGTTAATGTGTACCAATTATGGATGTGATTATGGTTGGGATGTGATTATAAATGTGTGTAAGGTAAATTGTTAATAACTTAGGACCTCCCGGTATAGGGGAGACTCTGCTGAAATTTCAGCGAACTCAATGAAAAACAATTATGCTCCATTTACCCTTTATGTGGAAGTTTAATGGAAAAACTACGTAAACAATTGGGGGGTTACAGAAAGTGATAGATCTGATTATGAAGACATGTCATCATTGAATGATTTTACAGATGAGGAGGTTGCATACTCGATTGAGGGTAAAGCCTTGGTTATAAGGCATACACTTCAGGTTCAGGTCAAGGAAGATGATATTGATCAAAAAAAAAAAAGAACATCTTTCATACACATTGTCATGTACAAAACAAATTGTGTAGTTTGATTATAGATAGTAGAAGTTGTGTTAATATAACTAGTACTATCCTTATTAGTAAACTGAACTTATGTACAATTGAGTATAATAGACCTTATAGGTTGCAATTCTTGAATGATTGTGGTGAGGTGAAAGTGACTAGGTAGGTCTTGGTTCTGTTTTTTTATTCAGAAGTATGTTGACAAGGTTCTATGTGATGTGGTTCCAATGCATGTAAGTCATATCTTGTTGGGGAGACCTTGGCAATCTAATAAGAAAGCCAAGCATAATGGATTTAAAAATAGGTATTATCTTAAGAATGATGGAAGGACATACACACTTGTATCATTATCACCAAGACAAGTTTATGAAGACCAATTAAAATTAAAAAAAGAAAAGTAAAGTAAAGCTGAAATGGTAATACAATAATGTGAGGTCATAGTTACCATGCAAAAATATATATGGAAGTGGTTAGTAAAGCATGCATGTTTGAAATTATTATCAACTAGTACTTTCATAAATATTGTTAGAGGCAAGTATGAGAAAGAAAAGAACTTCAAAAACTTCAACAAAAGCCTAAAGAATTTTCCATTATACCTATGGGTGATTTGATGATGAATCATCTTGAAGAGAGAGGGAGTTTAGGGAGTTATTAGTGGCATCCTCTTAGTTACTCTCTAGAGTCTATTTTGAAAGGAAAAAAAACAAGCACAAAGAGGAGAGAGAATATAAAATCCATGACCCAAAAGAATTTATAAGAATATCTCCACCTAGGATTTTTTTATCCTAGTTGTATCTTTCTATTTCTGTAAAATGAACTCCATAAAATAACTATTATGATATCATTACTTACTCTCTAAGCACCATAAGATTACTCAACCATTGACTAAGTTAAATTAATAGTTCAAGAGATTATGTTTTGGCAACTTCTAATATTTTTTAAAAAACATAATACGAGTATTATTGAGCTAGTTTATATGTAAAATAGAGACTAAATCTTTTTTAAGTGATTTTAAAAGGGTTTATTTCATGAAAACTTTTATGGTGCTTAGGAATAACTAGTAGCATCCTAGTAGTTACTTTCTAGGCTCCGCTTTAAAGAAAGAGTCAGACATAAAGAGAAGAGAGAGAATAAAATTCATGACCCACTAAAAGTGATAAGAATATCTCTCTACCTAGGATTTCTTTCTCCTACTTGTATCTATTTTATTTTTAAGTTGGCATAGTGAGTAACTAATATAATACAACTAATTACTCTCCAAAGTATCATAAAATTTCTCACAATTATGACTACATAAGTTTTCTTTTATTTGACTATTTTTTTTACTAGGTAAATCAAAGGAAAGAAACTAAGATACTATTTCCATGATATTTAATACTTTAACTAACTATTTGACTCATGTTTTATCGCAGTTCGGATATTTTTTTTCCAATAAAAAAACAAATACGCAGACTTTTCAGACATATTTTTTACATAAAAAATCATAAATATAAACTGAAAAGCCTATGCATGCAATGAATTAAATAAATCAAGAATCGTTTGTCAAAATAAATGAACAAAAAATCACAAATGATAACTAAAAATAAAACTGAAAAAAATTGAGAGACAGATGTAGATCAAAATATTTGATTTCTCAACACGGGCTATTTACTCAGTTGTATTTAATGAATTGTTTATTAAAATCGTTTTTTATTAAATCAAATGATAATAGAAACAAACAAACATACATATATATATATATATATAATTGACTAAATATAATAAAATGAAAAAAAAATTATGTAATGGTGTACATATTAAAAATATTATCCAAAAATAAATATTTTTAATTTTAAAAATAAAATTCAGATATATAAAACAAAAAAAAACCATTAATTCAGAATAATCTCTTTAAAAATTAAATACATACAAAATAACTTTTATTTAAAAAATACTAAATAAGCTAAATAAATAATCACATAGGGGTATTAATTAAAATATAAATAAAAAAAATTATTTAAAAAAATATAAGAAAGGTATTAATTTTTTTTATAAAAACATAAAAAGAAAGAAAAGCTAGGCGTTACTGGGCGCAGCCCATCAGTACGATCCATAAATTTTTTAAAAAAGCTGATGCGGTGGAGACTTGTCAAGGTGTAATGTATACAATATAGCAGCTTTTAGGTAAAGGAATGTAATATACTAAATGTGAGATAAAGTTTTTTTGAATAGTATGTTCATTCCAGGAGTAAGAGAAGTTGAAGGATAGTTTTTCTTTGCCACAAATTTTGCTCTAGAGTTTAAATTTCTTCCCTTTAAATCAATATACATTAATCACATTATTTCTTTGCCTACAAAGTTCATCCCATGGTTTGTAATTGAGACAGCAAAAAACAAAAATATTTGAATTTTCTAAAGTTCAATCTTTGTGTCCTTTGTTATTGCCATATGTTAGCCCTTGAGCATCTTCCTTTTTGACAAGTCCCTCTTTAAAAAAAAAAAAAAAACACATATTACAGGAACTGCAAAAAATAAAAAGGTCTTCTCTTGTGTAGAATCTGTATTTTTTTCCAAGTCAAAAATCATCGTTTATGTGTGTCTTTGGGAAGTTTATATCTACAGAAGCAAAGGTCTTCTCTTGGTGTGTGGAAGAAGCACATAGAAAACTAATGTATATGACACGAGAAAGGATGATGTTTTCATTAGAATCTCTAGAAAACTAATGTATGGTATTCCATGATCCCTCCCGTTTGTATGATTACAATACTAATACCCATTGAAATTGTGAAGATGCGTACTCAAATTGTTGGTTCTAGGGGACAAGGCGTGAATCAATAAATGGAAGATCAAATTTTTAATGTGGCTCTTTTTTTTTTAAGTCTTTTATTAAGGACCTAAAAACTCCTAGAAAAGAGCCTAAAAAACACATTAAAAACCCCATAAATGATCTTAAAAAACCACATAATCAACCCGGAACTAAAAAACTTTCTGAGCTTAGATCTAATTGTTTTAAGCAATTTCAAGGTGAAAAAACATATGAGTGAAACTCCTATCACCAAATAACCCGTTGACATCAAAATTGACTATTTTGGTGGCTGAAATTAGTGTCAACATTGATTTTATCTCTTTACTGATGGAATCCCCCCCTCCTATTTCAAACCACGAACTAAAAAATTAAAAAAAATTAAATTTTTGTAACAAACTTGTATTGCAAAAATATTGAGGAACTGAATAGGTATATTTTAGAAAGTTTGAGGATTAAATTAAACTTTCTATAAGAACTATGAAATCATCACTCATTTATTGCACCATTTCTACTTTGGTCCTCTATTTTTATTTTTTTTCTTGGTCAACAAATTTGATTCAATTATCCTTTAAATTGGCCCAAAAATGATGAAATTGTGCAAAATAAAATTTTTAAAAAATTGAACAATGAACCCACAATAAAATATAAGAGCGTGAACAGTGTTTGCGTGCATAATGTTTTACCCAAAACATTAAAGTTTTACCCAAAACATTTAAAGTTTTGTAAAGTTAATTTTTTTATATTGTGATTGCTGGGCACTAATTGGATCAACACTTATGAAATGTTCATAATTTGATGACCCAACTCAGCCCATGAATGTTGTAACAAAAAATGGTAGGAAGGGATGAGAAGAAATAGTAATTTAACTTGAACTTGATGGATACCAAATTGAATCAATTTGAATGGGCAAGGAATTTTTTTTTTTTAATAGTTACCTAATATGATATGTAATAGCTAAAGTATAGACATTGTCAAACCCGATCCAAACTCATCCCGATATATATTTATAATTTTTTAATTGATATAAATATACATACCTCAAATATATACATTACTCCTTTATCATAGTTTTAAAATCTAACCCATAAATCGACCTGAGGCAAGGCCTGGGTAATAGGTCGACCCTCACAAAAAATATTTTCTTAAATGAATCAAAATGATGTCATTTTAACAAAAACAAAATCAACAAGTTAATGGTCGGATTTTGACTGGGTCACTAGGAGTGACCAAATCACATCGAGTTAATTGGGTCAACCTATTTTTTAGTCGAGTTAGCATTGTTTTTTCTTTTTTCTATTTTCTATTTTTTCTTAAATCAAAATCAATCCAATCCTCGGGTCAACTGAGTCTTGGGTCAACTTGATGGGTTGATTTGAGTTTTAAAACAATGTCTTATATTTGATGTTCAACAATAAATAGTACTCAAATAATAAATATATGAATGAATACCTGAAATCTAATGGATAAAATATAAATATTTAATTTTTTTATCATTTGTTTAAAAAATGGATATGTAGTCTTTTTTTACATGTGTTTTTACAAACAAAAAACATTAAGTGCAAATAAAAAAAACTTATGCAAGTATCTAATTAAATAAATCGATAACTACATGTGTGAATGAATAAATAAATCATTAACGACAACTAAAAGCAAAACTAGAAAAATCAAGAGATAGATGTAAATCAAGATATTCAATCTTGTAACATGGAACATTTACCAAGTATCTTTACTGAATTTATTTATTTAAATTAATTTTTTATTTAATCAAACGATAAATATATTTAAAAAAATAAAAAAAAATTATAGTTCATTTATATAAAACATCTTAAAAAATTAAAAAAATATAAAACAATTAAAAAAATCAATTAAAAAAAGCTAAATAAACAAACTAAAAATCATAAAGGAAGGATATTAATTAAAAATAAATCAAAAAATTACTTTAAAAGCAAGACATATTTAAAAAAGACATCAATTAAAATAAAAACCAAAATTAGAATTAAAAAAATTGCAGTGATAGTCTAGGTGCCATAAACGCATTTAAAAGAAATAAGACAAACAAAAAACTTGGAGTATAGGCCTGATTGACTTTAATAAGTTGGTTGTTTTTTAATTAGATTATAAAAAAAATAGGTAACGATAGTAAACAAACAAACTTTTATTAAAAAAAGATCACGATAACTTGGAAAAAAAACATTGGAAGTAAGAAATTGGATAAAAAATAAATCAATCAGCCTAAGTCAACCTGAGTTAACTTGATAGACATGTAACTTGGGTAATAAGAGGTGAGACAATCGAGGTTAACTTGAAAATTCCATGGTCCATATTGTTACCTATTTTTTAGGCCTCACGTAAACGAAAAAAAAAAATTAAAAAAGGAAAAAAAGGAAAATACAAAAAATTGAAAAAATGTTGGAAGAAAATAAAAATATATATATCAGTGAGAAGAGTATATCAGAACACCCAGCAAATTGCCAAAGACAGGTTGAGGAAGATCAAAATATACAAAATTAAAAAATTTGACAACATGTTTTTGACTAATACAGGCCCTACTAGCAAAGAAAATTCAATTTGAGGAGGAAAATTTAAAATTGGATGTTTAAGGACTCAATTGACATTTTTCAAGGTTTAATTGAATTTACTGAGGGCGTAATTGCAAGAAAAATTGATTTTTGAAGTCAATTTAGGCTTTAATTTGAAGAAATTAAAGCCTAAGGTCGAATTGTAATTTTTAAGAGTTAATTTGGTCAAATCAAGGGCTTAATTGTATAAATATTGAAGTTTGATGAGCAATTAAGGACTTGATTGAAGAAATCCAAAACCAAGAATCAACTTATAAGACACGCGAGACTTTAGGGAATGCAATCGGTGTAATCAGGGGCCAAATTGATAAAAATTAAAAGTTTGATGGTCAATTAAAGGTCCAATTAAATAAGTCAGAAACCAAGACATAATGAAAATAGCGCTAAACTTCGAGGTTGATATTTGAGTATAGCGGGTGTTAAATTGCATGCAATTTTTATTAAAAAAAATCACGATAACTTAGAAAACAATATTGGAAGTAAAAAATTGGATAAAAACAATCACCCTGAGTTAACCCAAGTTAGCTTAATAGACATGTAACTTGAGTAATAAGGGGTGCGACAATCCAAGTTAACTTGAAAGATCCATGGTCCATATTGTTACCTATTTTTGAGGCCTCACATAAACAAAATAAAAAAATACAAAAAAAAAAGGAAAAAAGAAAATACAAAAACTTGAAAAAATGTTGGAAGAAAATAATATATATATATATATATATATATATATATATATATATATATATCAATGAGAAGAGTATACTAGAACACCCAGTAAATTGCCAAAAACAGGTTGAGGAAGATTAAAATATATAAAATTGAAAAATTTGACAGCGTGTTTTCGACTAATACAGGCCCTACTGGCAAAAAAAATTCAATTTGAGAAGAAAAATTTTAAATTAGATGTTTAAGGACTCAATTGAAATTTTTCAAGGTTTAATTGAATTTACTGAGGGCGTAATTGCAAGAAAAATTAATTTTTGAAGTCAATTTAGGCTTTAATTAGAAAAAATTAAAACCTGGGTCTAATTGCAATTTTTAAGAGTTAATTTGATCAAATCAAAGGTTTTACTACTTAAATATTGAAATTTGATGAGCAATTAAGGACTCGATTAAAGAAATCCAAAACCAAGGACCAACTTGTAAGACACGCGAGACTTTAGGGATTGAAATCGGTGTAATCAGGGGTCAAATTGATGAAAATTAAAAGTTTGATGGTCAATTGAAGGTCCAATTGAATAAGTCATAAAAGCAAGGATCATAATGAAAATGGCACTAAACTTCGAGGCTGATATGGAGTATAGCGGGGGTTAAATTGCATGCAATTAAAAAGTTTTTTTTGTATCAATTAAGGGTGCATGTGTCACAATTGGAAGAACATGGACTAAATTGAATCTTTGTCAAATCCCAAATTAAAAACCTTAAATTTTAGGGTTTAACTCAGATGACGCGTTGTTCAGTCTATGTTCATTTTTTTCCTCGACAGTTCACGATGATCATGTTTGCACATTTTAAGAGCTCATTATGAAGTTGTAGACCTTCAAATAACGTGAGGTTTTTTTACAAATAGAAGCGGAACATCCCTTTTACAACTCTATTTCCATGAAATTAGATATTTACATCCCAATTTTTACATGGAAGTTCTCACTATCTTATCCCAAATCAGTTATCACTCAATTTTCAGATTTGGAGCTAATCAGGTTTGCACATTTGAATGAATGAATGTGGAGCTATAGACCACCAAATTGACCAAAAATGGATCCAAAGAAAAGGTGTGCACCACCCCTCTACCAAATTCAGGTGGTCTCAGAAAATGTTAGAATTGCTCTGACAAAGCCTAAAAAGTGGGCGCAACTCAGTTAGCCTTAACAATGTAACTATTAAGCAAAAACTGATTTGGTTTTCATGTGTTCACACACAAAATCTCCTCAATGGGTCCTTATTAAAGGTTCATACTCCTCTCAAGATCAAGAGGTCATAAATGGATTCAAGACCTTTCAAAACCCTATAAATACCCCTCCTTAATATCAAAAAGGTTTGAGAGAAAGTTAGGAAAGAAAAAAGATAAGAAAAAAGAAAAGTAATATCAATAAAAAAATATAAGGATAGAGGGAAATATAAGGATAGAGGTCCAAGAGTAAAAAAAGAAGAAGTTTTTTTAAGCTTTGTAAGCTCATGAGAGGTAAAATTTTCCAAAGAAAAGTCAAGAGAGAGTAGTTGTTACATTGTAGACCTTTATGGCCTATTTTTTTTGTGTTTTATTATTTGTTTTGTTTTATGTTTATGTTTACAAATATAAAAAAAAAAAGTTTTAATGCTTAACATGAATGTTGCATTCGTTTCTTTGTTGCTTTGATTTCTGTTTAATAAAGTTATTTTTATGTTTTTAATGTATTAAAGTTGTTGTTTAAGTTTTCCTTTTGATATATAAATATTGTTCAAGATTTGGTTTAGTTTAAGTTATGCATGTTTAAAATGAATATGTGAGTTGTAATGTTGGTACTTATGAATGATTGTTGTTAAGGTACAATATAATTATGATATGATTAAGGAATGAATATAAAATGTAATAGGATAATTATTGATAACTTGGGACCTCTCGGTATATGGAAGACTCTGCTGAAATTTTGGTAATCCTTATATGAGTTCGGCAAAAAACAAATTCCTATAATTTTTATTAGTATGATTAATATGTCTAATCCCGGGAATGAGAATGTTACACTACATTTCAAAAATACCAAAAAAATTTATTTTGTTTCTTTTAATATACGAGATTATGAACATATATGTAAGACATATTATTAATATTAAATAAAAAATAGTTTTTTTTTTGTTGGTATTAGAACAATTAGGTTTTTTAATCTGATAAGATAAAGACCTTTTTACTGAAGATGACTTTTCTTAAACCTTAGACAAATCAACAATTAGAAAACACAAGTTTTTCTTAGTTTATATCAGACAAATAAACAATGTAGCTTACCTCAGATAAGACATATTAAGGGTACGAATACATTCCATTTACGCAATCAGTTCCATTTCCCAAATTTTAAGACCAATTAGGGTTTATAGTGACCAAAATACTAGATGACAACTTTTTTTTTTCCTACCAATAAAGGATAAGAATTCCTTATTTTTTCCACTCATATCATTCCCGACTATCCTGATCTGGGAGGATGATCGTTGTGTCACCGCACACGTGTTACAAAATGACGACTTTACTAGGGAACCATGATTAAACTTTGTTTGTCTTATTGATTGTTGTGTTTGAATTTTTTTGTATTGTACATTTTTATTCTTTAATTTTTACTGCCTTTTGTCCATGTTTTATTATTAGCATGATAAAAATCAGAAATCAAAAGAATAAGAACAAAGTTGAATAAAATAATATATGGTAAATTACAATTGAAGTACTGAATTGAAAACAAATAAAACTTTGATAAAAGGATCAAGAGAAAAAAATTAAAAATAAAAAGAATAAGAAGTGAAATTGAAATACAAAAAATAAAGAAGACCAACATGTACTTTTTAGGAAGGAGAGATAAAAAAAGAAAAAAAACACGTCTAATGACATAATAAAAGGGCAAGTTTGCCACCAAGAAATGCTGCACGCATTGTTGGTCATTATGAATATAGGTTTAAAAAAAAATATTTATGAAAAGACTAAAATACCTTTAGATATATACTTTAATTTTATTTTTCAATTTCAATGACAAAAACATCATTTTACTTTTTCTTAAAAATAAAAAGACTTGGTCATCAAATATAGATTTTTTTTTTACTTGTGGGCTTAATCAATTATTTTACTATTTTAAAAAAAACTGAAATGATATATAAATCCTGAACAATTATTTAATGAATAATAGATAGGTGAAAAAGACGGAATTACTCCTCAAAACCAAGTCATAAAATTTTCTGAGTGTATGCACAGTGAGTTATATTTCCTGCTGTTTTTATTATTATTATTATTCTTTATTAATTAATGACAGCCTGATCCTTACTGCTACTACGATTCAATTTCAAGCTGTGTTTTGCCCGCCCAAACACAACCTTAATTCCAAAATTCAAAACTTGAGTTTTCTTTTCTTTTATGTGGCTTACATCTCAACAAACAAACGGACAACATCCTCAGGATCTCCAAACTTGTTAGAAAAACCAAACCCTAAACCCTTTAATTACTTTTTAATCCTAATTTAAATCAATCCAATCCAAATCAAATCAAATCTCCATCAATGGCCAACTCCGATTGTTCCACTGCCACTCTCTCTGCTCCTCTTCCTCTCGCTCGTGTACACAATCCTCTCTCTTTCTCTCCTCTATTTGTTTTTTTTCTTTATTTAATAGCAAACCCTAATACTTGATGTATCTTCTTCCTCTTCCTCTTCTTACCATTATTGCAGAAGAAAGAGAACGTAACTCCGATCGGTTCGAAGATCGCTGTATGTGTTTGCTCTTCTCTTTTAATTTTTGACTTTTTGCTGCTTACAGTGTTGTAAATGCGGTGCTTTTTTTATTTTTATTTTTTTTAGGAATTAAATGAATCCAGGACTGAGCTTCTTAATAGAATCCAAGGCTTAAAGCAGGTTTTTTTTTTTTTTTTGACCTCCGATTTTATCATGGTTTGAATTTGATTATAAAAAACAGACATTCTAATGTGTCATTAGGATTTGCAAAGCTGGAGATCGAAGCTAGACACTCAAGTTAAAATCTATCGCGATGTAAGTAAATGTTTTTTTTTTTTTAATTATGACCTGTATAGAAGATTATTATTCTGATTTTGATACTTGACGTCTGTTCCTTTACAGGATTCCAATTGATATTGTTTTGTGAATACATTTCTATCGCTAATATCTGCGTTGCTGTTAAACCCAATTGAAATAAATAAATAAATCAATAAAACAAAGTGTGTGAAAGTTAAATTGGAAAATGTTGACGTGTCTAGGCTACTGCAATGTCAAGGCCTTTTGGCACTGTGTGTTGTACTAAACATGCAATTTGTTTTTTCAATTTCATAGAATGGAATAGATACACAATTTCATCATTTTATCGTTTGCTTGTTGAGATTATATGAAAAAAGAAAGAGTAAAGTAGTGCATGGGGTTTGAATTGCTTAGTTTAAGGTGAACTAAAAGACTAGAATCTTGGTGATGTTCAATCATGCTTGGAAGAGTTTGTGTCGATTGACTGGAAAATGTTGTTGCGGAAGCAGTTGTCTAGGCTGCATGCAGCAAGTAATGGCACACTGCTGTTTTTTAATGACAATGTGCAATTCACTCAATTTATCAGTGTCAACAGATCATTATCCATGCCTTTTGGCATTCAATTGTTTTTTGAGTCTTGATGTTCTTTTCTTCACTAAATTTTTTAGATTAAACAAATGTCTACGGTTATGCAAATATTTCAACTCCAACCTCGTATCTGACCTCAAAGTTTCATAGATCCCTGAATTACGATGAATTTCTTTTTTTAATATATGCCCCGCAACATTCCCTGGAATGAACCAGAGAACATGTCATAATCTCTCAATTTTTGCTTCAGCTACTTTCTATTTTCACGTGGTTTTACAAATTTAGTTCAGATAAATATTGTAATTCAAGTATTTACGGGTTACATGTAAGTTATGCAAGAAACTAATCCAGGTGAAAATGAATTCTGTATTTTCATGCAATAGTGGTTCGTTTATTAGATACCTCCATCTATCCCTTTATACATTGTATTGTATTTTATCTAATAGTAGTTGGGATGAGATGTAGTTCAGTTGAACTTGTGTAAAAATTTCTTGCTTCATTCAGGAGTTGTCGGAATTGAAGAAGTCATTGAATGTCGAGGTTGTTCAACTTCGAACAGTAAGTCCTAATCAAGCAAATACCTTTGGCGTTTCCTTTTATTATTACCGTTTCTTAACTTATCTATCCTGATCAAAACTAGGAATTCCAAGAACTGAAGAACACACTGCAGCAACAACAAGAAGATGTTACTGCGAGCCTTCGAAATTTGGGGGTAAAGTTTTCTTGAGAATTTTCTTCATGTGCCTTATGCATACGTTTCATTAGCTAATTTGCACAATGATTTGAGAAGTAAATGTAAGCCCCGAGGTTGATGATTTATGAACTCTTGCAGCTTCAGGACAGTGCAGGTGATGATGCTCAAGAGGCACAAGAACCCAAGGTTGATGTAGAAGATCAGGAAGTGCATTCTTCAGCTGAAGAGGATATCGAGAAGAAGGATGAAAATTAAGATGTTTTGTTTATGGAGCAAGTGTTTCTTGTACTTTGGCTCTTACATCTATCGATCAATTTCTTTTCCTGGCGCTTTCTCAGGCAGCTGTGAGTCAAACTCTTCAACTACGTACTTGGATTCTACTACAAGGCAGGAACTGTTTTCTGAAATTCATGTCATTCTTCATTTGCCGAATAATTTCATTTAAATCACTCTTCATAGATTTGAATATTTATCATCCTGGGGAGAGCCATTATAAAGTAAATTTTGGCATTTCTTTATTTCTTCTTTCCTTTTTTTTTTCTCTGTTAATGTGCTGGAACTTTTAGGGTTCTTTTGATAGTGCGGTATGGATGAAACTGTTTTTTGTCCTTGCTATAGTTTCTTCATTCCTTTTATGGATATCACTTAAAAAATTTTCTTAAAATCTTGATTATAAAAAAATTTATAATTTTTAGCTTTTTTTAAACTCATTTGTTAAATAGCAACCATAAAACTACCACAAGACACTTTAAAAGATGAGTGCCGGTTAACCTTTTACCTCGTTCACGTGTTGGCGCATGTTTGTCTTGTCTTTGCTCTTGGACTAGCGTTGCAGTAGTGTAGCACCCATTGGAACGACCACAAATCAAGGACACATTACCTCATAAACCATTTGGTTTGTATAATTTCTGCGATATGGTTGGTGAAGGGACTGGTGAGGCAATTGGTTACGGCCTTCTACAGTTTTATCGTGGTTATTGCGTCCTTGATTTGTGGAAAGTGAGGCAATCATAGAGGATACTTTGTCTGAGATTCTGAGTGCTGACTGCAATCATAACTTCATAGGTCTCTTCAATTCCTCTTTAATAATGGTTATAACACTACTGCTTGATTTGACTTTGGATAAGGAAATTAGATCAGGATGCACATCACTTGCCTCGTTAAAAGGGACGCATTTCAGGTTATCTTTCTTTTCCTTGAAATTTTAATCTTCAACCTTTTGTTTCTGCTTCCTATAACTCCATACACATGCAGCTCTTATCCTGGTGCTATTGCAGGACATGCTATCCTCACTCACCTGTTTGAATTGATATTTGCTTGAGAACAAGGAAGAAACCATCTTGACAGGCACCAAGCTGGGGATTTGTTTAGTCTTGACAAGAGAAATATAATTGAAAGTTCTAACAACCGATTGAATAAATGGCCAGTGAGGAGCCATGAATTCTCAACCTCCACCATTAATAGCCATTGTCATAATTAATTACTTGCTTTCTCCATCGACCTTGACATTCTTATGTTTCCAAGAAATTGTTTACGTGTTAGAATGCCCCAAAGTTCTGACCGAAGAGAAAGAAATGAGGTGCTTTGCCTATTTAACAGAGGATCTCTCTACCTAGTTGTACTATCCCGGAGATGACACCATCAGATGATACAGCAAAAACAAACCTCTTTAAATTTCTCCCACCAGCCACCACAGTGCCTTATTAAGATGCCAGCATTTTTCTGGCCGCCTCTCGGTTTTCTCCACACAAACATAGATGCATCCACCCATGCATGGTGGTTCTTATTTGTTTGTGTATATAGAATTAAATGGCTCTTGAGATTTCTGTCTTCAAGTTCATCAAAATCCATACCAATAATAATAAAGTATAAATTATACATGAAGAACATGCCTTGTTGATTTTTTGCCCTTCATCCCACTTGTTCTTGGATGCAAATTACACAGACGGAGTTTCAACAATGTTACCAAACCAAACTTGATGCTCTTATTAGCATAGAAATGATGTTGTCTATAAAATCTTGTAAAGGTTGATGGTGGAAGGATAGGATACCTAAATATATTTAGAGAAAAAAAATAAAAAATCAGACCATATATAGAAAGTAAAAATGCTTTAATGTGTCTCTGTGTCATTCACAAGACTGAAATAATAGACTACAATCACGTACGGACAATTAATAGGGGATAAGGGATTAACTCAACGCAATCTATTCTTAGCTTTCTTTTTAAACCACTTGAAAGCCTTCAAGCTATCATCCCTTCATTCTTTTACTTTTACAAGCTGCTCGGTCTTCTTCAAAAGTCTCTAATGGCTACAACAACGTCCGTTCAAGAGGTCCCTAAAGTTCTGAAATGCAAGGTTACTGATTATCACTCTAGTAATTAATCACTACTTAATTACCCTTAATTTGTTCTGACGTTTTTAATTTCTTTGTATTTCAGACATGGGTTTTGAAAGTGTCTATCCACTGCCAAGGTTGCAAGAGAAAAGTCAGGAAAGTCTTACAAAGCATCGATGGTAATAACAAAAGAGAAACTTGTTGCTGCTGCTTGTTTCTCTTAAAATGTTGAAAAACGTTGTTAAAGAGGTTAATCTAGTTAGGTTTTCTATTATATTTGTTCTTATTTTGTTGGCAAAAATGAGAACATGCAAACCCTTTGTGTTTTGTACTCTATGTATACATATGCTGACACAATTATATATGCTAAATGTAAAATGAATTCAGGTGTTTACACAACAAGCATTGATTCGCAGCAACAAAGAGTCACAGTTACCGGCAACATTGAAGCAGGGACCTTAATCAAGAAACTCATGAAAACAGGCAAACATGCAGAGATATGGCCTGAAAAGGTTGCTACAAAGGAGAAAGAATCAGGCAAAGCAAAAAGCATGCACAGCACAAATGACCAAAATCAGAATGATAGTGGCAGCAAAAAATCTGTGAGATTCTCTGTGGAGGGACTAGGTGAGGAGACCAAAAAGGGGAAGAAGCCACCTGAAAATTCCACCGCCGGAGAGGAGTTGCCGGGAGGAAATAACAAGGGCAGAATACCTGAGGGTGGTGGGGCAGACAGTGCATGTAAAAAGAAGAAAAAGAAAGGGCAGAAAGGTAATGATGGCAGCAATGTTACAGGGGTCTCAGGCTCACCATCTTCTGGTACATCTGCAGGCAGTGAATATCAAGCTCATGGTGTGGGGATGAATCAAGTTATGGGCCCGAGTGATATCAACCCTACACGTCAGCATTCGATTCCATGGCCACTAGGTTACGCCAGTCCTCAAGTGTATGCATCAAGTTGTAATATGGCATATCCTTATGGAAGTCCTGCTCCTTTTAATTATCATGTTGCTCCAGCACCATATACATATGCAAATCAAACAACACAGGTGGACTCTTTCAACATTTTCAGTGATGAAAATGTCAATGGATGTTCCATTATGTAATCAGAAAGGAGAATGATTCTGTACTAATGGTGATGGAGAGAGTAGAATAGAAGATAGAATGTAGGATAATATTGCCAGTGGAGACATTGGAACGATGATAAGAAAACTTTTTTGCATGGTATGGTTTTGAAGCAAGTTTGGAAGATTTTCTTTTCCTTGTAGAAATTGATTTGGGTTTTGATGTATGAATTTGGTTGTTGCATGCCCTTTAAGCTTCTAGTAGAACAACTCCCTAGTATATACTACATGGTATTAGCTTACTAACTGCAGAAGATCATGCATGGTATATGTGTAGGAGCCTCTTGTTATATATGCAGAGAGACAGGAAAGCCTTGCATCCCTCACCTGTTCTGCTTGTAGAACCCCACAAGGGATGCTGTTGCCCCTAACATCACTTGATGGATATAATCATGGCATCATGTAATTGTGTTCCATTCAAAAGCATATAATTTGACTAGCCTTTATACAGTACTGATTTGAGTTGAAGCAACATAAAATTCCGTTCACGAGCATAAGCAAAGAATCTTTCTACCTTTTCATTTCGTAGCCTGTCAACCTCTCGGATACCCTTGGCCCTGCAAAAATCTCGGCAATCCCAGCTCACTAGTAGCATGATCATTCCTAAATTCCATATTGACAAGTAATTTGGTTTTGTAACAGGACAGGAAAGAAGGGGAGTTTTATTTATTTGGTAAAGTGGTAGGAGCTTAAGACAGCTACTAAAACACAAACATGGCATGCCCTAGTCGACATTCCAATGCTAAGGAAGAGAAATCCTTTCAACTAGCTAGCTTTCCTCTTTCTCGAGAAGCATACAGAATCTCTCTCAAAACCAACATATACATGTATTATTACATGTGTTGTCTCCTCTGATCTTCTTTATTATTTGAGGATTTGGTATCTAGCTAGCACAAGAGGGTAAACAGTACATAGCATGCTCAGCAGTTTTCTTGTTTCATGGAGGAAAAAGAAAGCATGAGAAAAAGGCAGCAGTGAATGATCAGAATAAATAGTGATTATGTTATGATTGGTGAAGGCAAAGAAAAATGAGTGAACCCTTTTTGTTTCCAATTCTCATTTCAAGTTAAATCCACTCATGCCCCTAATTTCATTAAGAGAGCATCACTTCCACTCCTGCAAAAGACAATGCCTTCCCTTGGAAACTTGTTCTGTTCTGTAACATGACCAACAGAAACAGCCTATTGCTGCCCATTGTTTTTGGTTCCCACGATCATTGGCAATCCAATTATTAAGATTCTAAATCAACTACTTTGTGTGTGATTATAAAGAGAATCATTTGTTTGTGGGCCTAAGAGCTTGCAGAAGCCAGTGAAATAAAGATGAAAGATCACAAAAAGCAGAAGCATGTTTTTAATAGTAGTTCCACTTTCAGAAGCTTTTGAGGTAGAGAAACCAAAAAGGAAGATAGGAGCAGAAACTAGTGGGATCGAATTGGCATAAAAAGACAGGAAGCTGCAACAATGCTGGACCATCCATTCGAAAGTGCAACCTGTGATATAGCCAGCACGAGTGGCTCTCTAATGGAATATACAGACTGCTCCATCCGGAACGCTTGATTATTTTTCTGGAAAGTTTCTGTTTCTTTCTTTGTTTTGTTTATAGGAAAGATCCCATCACTTTAATCAAAAGAAAAGATAAAAAGTCCTATTTTAGACACCGTGCACGGTTAAGAAGAAAGGAAAACACTCATGCTAATTCAGATATTAAACAAAAAGTTGGAAGATGATCAAATTTCCCAGAGATCAACGTGGTCTGGTATCAGATATGTACAATTTGAAACCTGTAACTAGAGAGTAGAGACAACCAAATACTATTGCAAGAAAGAAAACAGACTCACACCCAAGTTGATGCCTTAGAGGTGCGCTGGTTTGCTCCAAGAATAATCACAATTAAAGTCACATCATCATGATATTTTCTCCTCCTACCAGCTGGGATATTCATCAATTCTTCCAAGCTGAAACCTACGATACCAATGTTAAATTATTGAGATTTGAAACAAAAATACACTTAAAAGTAAATCACTTTTATAGCACATAAACCAGTTGATGTTCACTATTCAAGTTCCCTAACTGCTTGAGAATGAATTTGGAAGTGGCCAAGTTTCTTCTTCTTCTTCTTCTTCTTCTTTTAATGAAGCAGCAGAGTTTGTTCATGCCTGTCTCTGTGTGCACGTGCTTATTTAAATGTGTTTGGCTCAAGGAAGCATGCCTTGATGTATGCATTGCATTTATTTATTAATCTTTTGCTCCTGGAGGGATTTATTTATAATGAATGAAATGAGAAAGAAAGAAAGAAAGAAAGATGCCATATTAAATATTTTACCTGCACAATCAGCAGCTCTGCCTACAAGCTGCTCCAACAGAAACTTTGCTGGATCACCATTGGGGTTGCTCAGGATGTAAGAATGGACAAGCATTACTGCCTCGTCATTACTGAAGAAATCAAACAAACCATCGCTGCCAACGATAACAAAGTGATCCGATTTTGATATTCTATGCAAATTCAGCGATGGTTCAATAGAAATGTATGGAGGGCTTATGAGATTACGAACTCGAAGAATACCCATCAGTGCATCGTTTAGGTTTTTCTGCATGACATAAAAAAAGGCAAACATTACAAATAGACTAAGAATTTCAGGTACAGGCACAGTGTCTGCATGGTTCGTCTCAAATGCCATTCCTAAATTGATTAAAGAGATAGATTGAATGGATAATATTTTACTTTTTTCAAGTATCCAACTCCCAAAGCTCGAGTGACCTTCAATTTTCCCTTAACTTTTCCACCTGCAATCACTGCCGGGTCATCCGGATGATCAGACAACACTCTATTTCTTTCAAGTTCATTGTCGACAGTGTGACAGTCAGTGAGCTGGATAGCTTTTAGTCGTCCGCAGCCCTTCATCTCACTGTCCTCCTCATCGTATGTTGCCAATACAGCTCTGCTATCACCCAGATTAAGAGTATACAAATCCATCCCATGAAGAAGGCCAACCAAGACACAAGAACCAACAGAGACTAGATCAGGGCGATCCTCCATTTCCTGCTCCACCATGTACAAGAAATCATTCTCGGCCTGACTAACAGCACGCTGAAGGCTGTCTAGCATCCTGTGTCTAAATGAATCAGGTGAATCAAGAAATGGGCCATTCTTAGTGGAATTGTCGATGCTTGAATTTTTCTTATTAAAAGTTCCCGCTGGTGGTTTCTCCAGGTGACTATTCGTAGCTCCCTCAAAAGCATATTGAAAGGGCCCATGCGGATAGAAACCATTTGAAGCTCCAGTAACATCCTTCTTCAATTCACAGTCTAATAAGTTAGTCTGATGTATGATGTTCTCATATAACGTGCCAGCCAGGAAATCAGCTGCATCTCTTCCATTGAAACCATCAAAGATTGCGCAAAAAAGCCAACCATTTTCTTCACAGCAGACAGCTTGAACCCTGTCTTCACCAGCAGCTCCACCTGCAACTTGAACTTCCATTGCATTAAGAAAACCTTCATTTCTAGAAGGAGAACTCATGGATCTTAATGAAGAAGAATCATATTCAGGTGGACTAGGGGTGGATGGACTGCAACTCAGGTTTGACATACTGCTTTGAAGAGAAGACGATAATACATCCAACCTTGAAAGAGTAGGTGAAGAAAGAATCCTGCGAAATGAATTAGGGGAATCCCAGCTGGGAAGTATTTCTTCCCTTATTACACCATTGCAGATATTTGTGTTGGCCAAAGTGGCATTCGCACTTAAGGCAGCACCGGACAAGCGAGAGAAGCTGCTATTCCTAGGGAATTTTCCTGGAAGGTTTTCAATCTCATTAGGAAGCAGGCAAGAGCAACCTTTATGGGCATTGCATTGATAACCAAAACTGATCTTGAATTCTCCGTCGGGATTATCTGTACTTTCTCCTAGCATTATTTATCACTGAAATAAGGAACTGGAATTAATATCTCAATATAGAACATCAAGCTGGGAAATTTTACAAATTGATTGAGATTAAGTGATTTGACTTTTTTCACAAATTAATGAAGAGATAGATTGAAAAAAATTGAACAAGGAAATTCGGGTTATGCTTACTGTTTAGTTTTACTCTTTTAAGCATAATTCTTAATTTGATTGTTGGACCGAATTGAAATTTTACAAGAAGTTTTCAAATATATTGTTTTACATTAAGTTAAAAAAATTTTATAATTTGAGTTTGGACACCAACATGTTTCACCAAGGCACCAACATGTTTTTCTTTTTCTTTAAATAAAAAATAATCAAACTTGATTTTTAGTTTTTTATAATTATTTCAGTCTTGATTGTAGGTTATGCGATAAATACACGGTTTCGCATCATCTTGGATGCTAAATACTATAAATAACACCATGATAAATCATAAATACGAATCAGTCACTCGGCAGTAGAGGGAGATCCACGGGTTCAAAACTTGAAATAGAGACTAGAGATCCTCAAGGAAAGCTACTTAGCAGCATTTTGTGGACGCAAATCTCAAAAGAACAACTTGGGGGCATATGCCCATCAAGAGAATGGCAAAATCAATCAAGTTTCACCCCATGTTAGCCAGCGAAAAAGGGATCCTAGACACGCAAATGGAGGGAACTAAAAGCACTTAGACAGCTTTTATAAACCCAATCCTATCTTATGCAACTGTAAACTCCATTTAATATATAGCTTAATTTCTCTTAGATTTCAGATATGTAATTAAGCAACTAGATTCAATAAGCATGAGAAGATCCAGTCGAAATATATGTCTATCAATAACCATGATCCATATTCATGATGGCAGCCATTCCATGGATGGATTTCATGAATTAACCTCAAGCACCATAGATGAATATCATGTGCGTTACAAGAAAGAAAAGACCAAAGTTCTCAAGAAAACACCATAAAATCAAAACTCTAAGCCAAATCCATACAGCAACCAATATTCAAAGGAAAAAAAGCAGAGACAGAGCTAAAACATGATGACGCACCTCAGTATTTTGATACAAAACAAGGCACCAGTGAAGGAATGCGGGCGTGTTGTGTGTCTTACGTGAACAAGTGTGGTCAACAGGGCAAGAAAAAATACTAGGCAAGGCAAGAGATGCAAGAGAGGGAGATATAGAAGGGAATATTGGATTTTAGATAGCGGAGAATATTTATATATGTATAATGTAAAAGAAAAGGAAAGAAAGAATTAAGTGAAAATTGGCTGGTGGAGAAGAGTCTTCGCTAAATCTAGAGGAATTTCTCTTTTGTTTTGCTTGGTTCACGTCAACCTGCAATGCCCTTTTTTTAGTGCTCTGCTCCCCTCCCTCTAAGCTCTAAAGTGATTTGAGTTTTGTTAGGGCAAACTATCTTTTAGTTTTCAACAATGTTCATATAATTTTAGTGTCCGAATTTTTTCTTTCTTTTTATTCGACGAAAACCGATTTACATTTCAATTAAGACCAAGTCACTCTCTAAACAATCCCAACAAAGCAAAATTTATAAATTTTCACTATTCTGATCAGCCTAGACAGCAACTGTTGAACTTGAATCATCCCTGCCTGCTAAACAATGGAGGTCACCTTGCAAAATGCTAACAAACAGCCAAAAATGAAAAGTAAATCCAGGGAATCAAACACTCCTAAATGATTTGCAGACATTACAAGCATCTGTTCCAATGTCTAAAGAGATGAAATAAGTCTCATCAATGATGGGAAAATAAAATAAGCATATTTAAAATAAATAGAAAAAAAAAAAAAAAAAAACCATTCTTGAGAGTATACCAAAGAAAGTCCTCTAAAGATCTTCATCGCATAACTGCTTAAATCAGCTAAACAACGCGAGCATAACAAAGCTGCATATCATGCATACTTTCAGCATACAGAAGTAGTTTATGCTCACATGATTTACACAAGCAATTGCTAAAGAGTGCTAGGATCCAACAGTATAAGAAACCTTTGTCACTCCCTTCTTCTTACGAATCTGAGAAACCTGAAACAACATCCAGCAACGTCACAAAAGGCTAGGTTCTTGGCCAACAACGTACATTTTTTAGGATGGTCCATGACAGGAAACATGATGAGATCGTAAAACCCTGATTCACTTGCAGTGATTTACAATGCTGGTGAAATCAGAGTTTCTTATCCTAAGATCCATGTTATTTTATTTTCCTTCTTCGCCCTTACTAATGTTTTAAAAGAAAAGTATTTCCATGGATAGCATTCCATCATATCATGCAGGCTACGAATGCAAATATATGCAATCCTGATGCATAATCAAACATGAACGCTGCTACCCCCGTCGGCTTCTACGATTCCTATCTAGATAGGAAGGATGAAATAGTGTTTGGTCCTACTTTTAGGTAAATTCATGATTCTAATCAACATTTATGAAGTGAGCGAGGCAGAAATATGGAACATTAAATATGTTAAACAACCTCCATTTACCTGCAAACTTATAATCTCTGAAATATCAGAAACATGCGTGCCACCACAACACACGGCGCTGTTCCCTAACTTCACAACACGAGGAGTGCTGTCCTGCAAGGGATGCAAAATTAGGCTATAATAGACAGTAGCACAAAACTGAGAAAACCTTTTGTCATGCAAGAACAAGGCCAAGTCATCGTAGAGCAATTCTACAAAATGTCAGTACCTACTATTCAATGCATTACTGGCTTTTATGGCTTAATTCTCATTCAGCAAAAACAGGATAGCATTATAACTCTCAAATAACTCTCGAAAAAAGCAAAAGCACAAAATAATTAACCAGGATGATGCAAACTATAACAGTATAACCCATCCTTTACAGAACAGGATAACATTATCAACTTGGAGAGATTGGGATTCCTGTGATCAAACCCTTCAGGTACACCAGAGACAAACATGATATATATCCAATATAATTAAAACACACCGTAGAGGCAAAATTTCTTATGCAGAGATGAGAAGGATGGGAGGATTACAACTTATGCAAGATAACCCACAAATCCAGACCTTTGGTATGTAGTCAGGAAGGACACCACCACATAATTCAGCAGCTTCTTCGTATGGCAATACAGCAGCAGAAACCTGTATGAAGAAAATTAGTTTCAGAAGCAAACAGAGTATATATCAATTGAAATCATCAAGCACGACGAAAAGGTGCAACTTACCTTGCCTCCCCTGGATATTAAAGCATTCGCTGCTAGTTCTAATTCATGTTGCTTGCTCTGCAATTCATTTTGAGGAATGGTGCCTTTGTATTCAACAAATGGCCTGTCAAAAATGAACCACTTGAATGCCATCTCCAAGCAGAAATGTTTCCCTATAAAAATCCCTTATGGATATACATGTAAAACTAAGACCTGATGTAGACACCAACTACCTTTAAGATTGCCTAGGTTCATGGCTAAGAGCATATGAACTATAAAATTTGTCAAATCTTAAAACTAAAAAGATTCTGTATACAGCTAAACCTAGAAACTGCAAGGGTCTTACACAAGCAAGAAACAGTTCCATATTTTGCAGTTGATCTTTATATTATTGTTATGAATTTAGACATTACAAGCACTGAAAGAGCATGCTAAAGACAACAAGATTTTGCAATCCAAAGCATACCCATCAGGAAAATGGTATCCCTTTCCTGGCTCCATATACCCCAATCCCACTTCTTCCAGGCACGCATCCATCAAATGCCCAGCTGAGTGCAGCCTACACCATAAAAAACAACATAAACTGAAACTTCCAAAAAAAATCCACATACTAACCTCCTGCTTGGAAACCAGCATGACAAAATAACTATAACCAAGCTCTCGATAGCTTTCTTTGCTCTTATACAAAACGAAATACATGCATACTAACCCCTACAGATCACCTATTCAAGTTAAGTAACCCTAAAAAATCTCAATTATATCAAGTCAAACCCATAATTGACAACTACTGAATCTTTACACACCTTGAATTCAGCTTTCGCCTCGCCTCATCAACAAACAAAAAAACTTCTCCCCCTCTTACAACTTCCATTTCAAAATCCTTACCAGAACCCTCCTCAATAACCCCATAATGGTAGACCTACAAATAAGAATACCAAGGAAATGCTTCTTACCAATAAAATCAAGAAAAACTCATAAACCCAATAATTTAAAAACTTCAAAGAGTGAAAAACTTACAATTCCATCCTTGGATCGAACATCTTGGACGATAAACTTGAAACTGGAATCAGCAGCAATGGTGATGACTCCAGTGTCAGCTGGTTGGCCTCCACCTTGAGGATGAAAGATTGTTGAGTCTAAAATCAAAGCATTTCTGCCATCTTCTCCCTTTCAAGAAAAAAAATCAAAGATTTAATACTTTTCCAAGTCTACAAGGGATTAAAAATTAGCTTATCAGGAATTGAGAGAGAAGCAAACCTTGAAGAAAGATAAAAGTGTGGCTTTGGATTGGAGTTTCCACATGTCATGGTAGTAATCAAGTTTTGTTGGACTCAAATCCATTGACTATTTCTCCAGTTACAGGCTGAAGATCCTTCCTATAATTGTATGTAAGCTTTGCTCACTCGCCGTTTGAAACCAATTCCTAATTGAAAGGGTTCCAGCTAATTTAAGAATTTCTCATCCCCAAAGTAGTAGTTTTCTTAAAATCGAATTCAATTAAGAGAATTGATTACAGGGTTCCAAACAGTTAGGTTTCAGGATCCATCCTCTCTACTCCCTAGATTACGAAATATTTTTTTTTTGTTGTCGTCTTGTTGACATGTTCTTGTTCGCGAGGCCCCGTGTCATGACCTTTCTTTGACCAAAAAGAAAAAGGAATTGGACAGCCAGCCCATCACAGGATCACACATTCTCATTTTTGACTTGTTGTCTCGTTTGCTTTTCACCCTCCAATAAATCCCAGTTGCGTCTGCTTACTTTTCTTCTTTGACCTTAATCTGATGCTTTGATAACAAAATATATCAAACCCAATTTGTTGTGTGCAATAAGGTTGACATCCTGTGATTTTTTGAGCTGGATAAGATTTGGATTGCCACCGAAGCTACACAAAAAGGATTAGTGCAAGTTGAGGAAACAATATGATCTAGTAAAATTCTATAAGCAGATTTCAGCTATGGCAGCTTGATGCAAAACACACATGCTGGAAACTCTCATAGTAGCAATAGCAGCCAAAGCATCTAACACAACGAAGGAAAAAAACGACCAAGGGATTGTGTTGATGAGCCAAGCATCCACTGTCTGGTTTAGACAACTGCTCTGTTTAGTAAGAGAATCAGTTAAATTAAAGAAGGAAAATTGAAAACTTGGATTGATGTTTGATGAGCCAAGCATCCGGCATGCACCATTCACATACTGAGCTTGCGACAGAAATCTTGAACATGGTTTCATATCAATCTTCAAACCCGGATAGATTCCATATCATTATGCAAATATATCCCTCAAACTAGCAACAAGCAAAAAACAAAAGCATGCTTTTTCCAAAGTACAACGCGAAACTTTGGAGCTAGTTGTGATGTTCAAAACTACTACTAGGAAAGCATAGCAAACATCTAAACAGCAGAATCTCCCCCCTCCAGCGTATCGATCATCTCATTCTACTGTTGTCGAACTCCAGGTTTCTTCTTCTGCCAGAGCCGGTCCAAAGCACTGTCAGCATCCTCCTGGATAGATGAGGGGAAGTTCAGAAACACGAGTGATCTAGATTACAAACAGGTTCATGTATTGAGGAAAGCAGGAGCCACCAAAAATTGAGTGTTAAAGAGCAAGATCATACCCTTAATAAACAAAAAGGAATTAGGATGGATTAACCCTCCCCTACTAATCACTCGTAGATGCGCCATGAAATAGAACAAAATTAACCAGATAATGTTGACTTGTTCCTTTCCATCCCACAGTTGCTCCAAATTTCGCTCACCAGCCCAAAACTTCACCTACAAATCATCTCCTCCTCACTCTATGTGCACTTATGATCCACCACACATCCCAAATGAAACCTCCAAACATCAGGGGATCTTTGTATCACACAATAACATGTAAATCGATGGAAGCCTATGGTGATGAGTTTCGAAAACTATTCGGTAGACAAGCAGAAAGGCAAACTACTGCAGCTATTTGAGCTGAAATCTTCCATCTCAAGAGAACAAACAAGTAACAGTGATCTCAACTTCAAATGCCCAGCACAAACTTTAATGCAAACACTCTCTCTCCCCATAATTGTTTTTTTTTAAAGCTTTATCCAAAGAAAGAATCTTCTCCTAAAACAGTTGCATAAAGTCAGGGACAGAGACAACATGTATCAAGAGTAGAAATCTTAATATTCAAATGTGAACATCAATTTATTCAAATTGTCACACTGGATACAGAAACCAAGTAGCAGAAACTAAAAGTTCTGCATGCAGATGATGAATCTCAGAGTCAACCTGTGCACGAACGAAACCACAGAGGGCATGATCCTTGGAAGTAATCAGCCTATTCGTGGCAGAGCTGCACATCCACACCATACCATATTTTATAAATATATTGAATAGAGAAAAATACCCTAAAAAATCCATAACGATTAATGCATAGTATGAAAAAGATAAAAATACTCCTGATTCAAAAGCAAACAGTTTTTCTTTTGAACGACAAAGAAGCGATGGAACTGTAGTAATGAATAGAAAAATATGTGGAGGGTTATAGTGTTTTCGCCTTGTTTATATATATAATAAAGAAGCTTTATTTTTAATTAGCATGAGGTTTAATAGATTTTGAACTACACAAAAATATTTTTTTCAATTATATAATTATAATTGAAAAACTATAATAGATGAGACTCGAACCTTAATTTAATACAGAAAAATATCAAATGAACAACCTTCGACTAAATCGACTTATAAGAACTAAATAAACAATAGAAAAGAAAAGAAAAGGGTTTTTTTTGTTATGCACATAAACTCCGGTGCGCTGAGGTGGAACATCGTACCATGCTCGGGACGGGGCGACTTGCATTATAATTGTCGACCTGGAGCTCAGGCTAATCCTTACTCGTGCGGGTTGATTTAAAGTGATGTACTTAACCCCAATTTATTATCCTTCTTGTAACATATGGCTGGGTTATAACACTGAGGTAATTACTGTCTGGTAAAACATAATAAAATAAATAAATTATACTGCATGGTGCCGGGATAGCAGAAGAAGGTCAAGGTCTAAGCTGGGTTTTTCATCTATATTATTGATTGGTTGGATATCCATGGTGCCGGGATAAAATGGTCACCCCAAATCTGATTGTAAATGCAATGAAGGCAGAAGGAAACATCTAGAGCACAAGAAGTCCAGCCATGAACCTCACACTTTGTGATCTGTACCTATACTGGATGGCTGACCCAGCTAATTAGCAAGATTTACTTTGGACTTTAATGGGAAGGCATCATCATACACGCCTAAACCCTAAATTGCCAGCAAATACATACATGGCTCTCTCTGTCTGACAGCTTTACAATAGCACCAAAGAAGAAGCCTTTTTTGACCAAAAAGAATTTTGTCGCATGAATCTCATTCTTTTCCTCCATTAAAGCAATGCAAACATAGACAAATTATGCCAATGTGACCTCATTACCATGCAATCTCCATCTTTATTGGAGAACCTCATACCACACACTCATGGTCACAATTCGTAAGCATATTTGGACCATCACAATGGTGGACCAGAACTCCATTTTGTTCAAAATAATTCGCATATGCTGCCCCCTACTCTTGCATTGTCAAAATGCTACCACAGGTACTGAGATGGTGGTACCGGGATGATAATGGAACAGATCATAGGACTTACACAACCACATAAGACAAATTAAATTCTCAAACCCATAAGCACTTTCATAGCATACCATAAATTTCAGCATTAACACTCCCGTTTCATTCCATTCCCTTGCCCCACACACAAAAAAGAAAAGAGAAAGATCAACAAGGCAACAAGCTATTGGATGCTCTCTCCATAAGTTTTTTTTTTTTCCAAAAAGAAAACAACAATAATAAGAGATCAAAGAAGTAAGTATTCCTTGAATTCATAGCTTTCGAAGATGATATAATGAACTTAAGCAGAATCGTTGCCTGGCTTGGGTTCTTCCTTGACCTTGGGAGGGACAGAAGGAGAAGGGGAACCCTCTACCCCCATTTCAGTTCTGAGATCATTGATGCTCTGCTCCAACTCATCTATCCTGTTGCCCATTTCGTCGAGTAACCCCGCAGTCAAGGAAACCATTGATAGGTTACATTGGCATCATATCCACATTAAGCAATATATTCTAAGCATTACCAATTAAATTCCATGAAGGTGAAATTGTTCCATTTTGTCTTCCACGGTATTTGAGAGAAAGTCTAACATTCAAAAGAAAATTTCAAACTCTCTTGTAGTTTAAAACAGTGAAAACACCCTTGAACATTCTGTCAAAATAAAATAAAATAAAATTTTGATTTCGACATCACAACTATAACCTTACAAAGAAGATTTTTGGCGACTATCCCAGATGGAAACAGCTACATCAGATTTCAAATCATAGAACTCTGACGATATGCAAGTGAGATAGCATATCATCCAAAGTAGACTAATGATATACCAAGTGGACTTCTCACAAATGCCATTTCACAGAAGTGTAAACTTATCCCCATAATAAGCATTAAGCTACTCAAATAATAATGGAACTGCCCTTTTTCATACAAACACCCTAAGCATTTAGGGAAAAAATGAGGGGGAAAAAAGGATATTCTTTGTAACGATGGAGTCAGACATTGTCTGGAACCTGGATTGCTGCAAAAAGCAAAGATAACCAACTCATGCATCTTCCCTTAGATTTGCTAATGCCAAACAGAAAATCATCACAGATTTAGCAAAAAAGATACTCACCATCTGCTGAAGCAAATTTTGCACCTGCAGAAAAGCAATACAAACGATCAGCTAAAGCCAAACATTCATTCACTCGAACCATAAACTCCATCCACTGTTGCCATTTTCCACACATAATCGTGGCACAAAACTAACCGAAATAATACTAAATGAAAGGCGCTTATAATAATAGGCCTAACCGTCTCGCTCCAGCAGACGCTAACTAAACTAACTGTAGTTGAAGAATCCAAATAATTTAAAAAGAAGGAAGCCTCAGATCCAAACCATCAACAGACATATCTCCATAGAATAACAGTGCATGATACATGGAAAATTTTCACACGGCCCATTTGTTCAAGAAATCATTCTTAAGACAACAATGAAATCTTATAAAATTATCGAAGCTAAAATGGATGGATTATGTAGAACACACTTAAGAATGTAGAGTAGAACTCACAAAAGCAGTCATATCAGCAGTGCTCTTTTTGGCATCATCTGCATCGTGCCCATCCTGCCAAACAGCAGAAATTCCAATAGCAATAAACGAAATAATTCCAACATAATAAAGACTTTTTACCAAGATTTCCTGATTTCTCATTGGAATAATACATTCTCTACAAATCTGACGATTATAATAATTAAAAAAAGAAATCACAAAATCAACACTCACTGAATCTAAAAAAATAACCTAATTTATAACCATAGAAACCCTAATGGAGTGTAACACGAAGAGGGTACTATTTATGGATTCGGAAAGACTTACCATTTTTTTGCTTCTTCTGTGCCCTTCCGAGAGTTCGATTAACAGGACCGGAGAGAGAGAGGGGGAAATGAATTTATGGAAAGGTGGAAGTACGAGCAGGTCTCGCAAAAGAAGTGTGAGGGAGCGTATTGTTACAAATTTATCCTTGTAACTTGGGAAAAATTACAGTTTTACTTTTCCTTTTCATAATAAAAAAAATGAACACATATAGTTTTTACAGTAGCGTGATTATTTTAAGTTTTTTAAAAATCTTGTTGTTATATTTAAAAAAATATATATTTTTTTAATATTATTATATCAAAATATTCTAAAAATATTAAAAAAATATTAATTTAAAATAAAAAAATAAAAAAAATTTAAATTTTTTCAAAAATATTTTTAAGATGCAAAAATAAAAAATAAACAGACAATAGAGACAATAGAAACTAACAGTTCTTTTAAAAAAACTTTGAAATTTTTTTTTATTTTTAAAATTAATTTTTTTTATTTATTTTAAAATTATTTTGATGCATTAATTAATGTTAAAAACAAATTTTAAAAAATAAAAAAATATTATTTTAATATATTTTAAAATAAAAATAATATTTTTAAAAAAATAATAACCATAATATTAAACTATATATTAATAATTGTTAAATAGTTATAATTAAGAAATGGAATTACGATGATGCGTGGATAAGTGATGATATTTTACTGGATAAATCGTTGGTTAATTTAAGATCGATTGGAATTTATGAAAGAAAAACATTCAAAAAAACACATTTCAACAACTCCTACAATCTATAGATAGATTCTTAAATGAAGAACACGAGCAGCTAGGAAGCAAGCAAGCACATGCAGCATCAGCAGAACCCTCTCTTGCAATGGTTTTGATGCCCTAAACTGCTTGAATTAAAGTGGATTAATTACTGCTCTTCCTAACCCTCCAAGCAGCCAGTGAAGTATGAGCATACCCATATATCTGCAGAATCTGGTCATCTCCAAAATTGAAAGCACGGTCCATCTGCTTCAAGCACCTCTCCACCGGATAATCCCCCGCCTTCCCACAAGGTTTGCATCCTACGAAGTGAGTAACAAGAGGCCACCGATCATCACCAAGACCGGCATGGTATTTCTCGATCATCTCCTCGTACCTGTCAACCAAAATCTCCCAGTAACCATGCAAATAATAAGCATTCTCTAAATATACTTTGTCGCCCCACTTATCCCTCTGTGTAGCCAGCAAATATACCATTGCAGACTGATCATCAGCTTCGAAAACCGGCCTCCCTTTCAGCTCCTTGGCAAGTAGTTTCCCTGCTTCATCTCTAATCTTCCCTTTAGGCCCCATTGGTGCCCATGCATCTAAAAGATCCAATGACCATTGACAGTTCCTTATGAAGAAACTCCCTGTGTTCAGTCCAATCCAATTCCTTTGATCATAAACCATCTCTTTCCACCCGTGCATCACAAGGTTATAATCCTTGTACTTCTCCCACGGCACCTCAAATGCCATGTCCGTAAACATAGCATCGCTATCCATCCACCACAAGAATTCTATCTCGGGCTGCGAAACCAGCAGCTTCCTTATTAACGGCAGCTTAGCCCAAAAGCCAGCCATTTCAGCGTCAAGCAGAGCCATGTTGTAAAAAATGTCGATGCCGTGAAGCCTGCAGTAATCAATCTTATTTTTAATTGATTTTAGCAGGTAATGATCGCCGACACGATTCTCGCAAGGTTTCGGTGAAGATCCTGTGACTAACAGAACTCTCGGTTTGTCAGGCCCAACAAAGTTGGGAAACTTCGGGTTTTCACCTAGCCATTCAGCTCTCTTCTGGTCCCAATCTGAAATCTTCGGCCCCAAACTGTATGGCTTGTCCGAATCAGGATTCTCATCGTCTTCGCCTTCATCGACTAATAGCTTGTTAATATCAAATGAGGCATAGCTATTTGGATCATCGCTTTTGGTATTCGTATCATTCCTGCTGTTGTTGCGAGTCAATTCAATGACAACTTTCTGTGGCTCGGCGCGCTTGCGAGAAGAGTAGAAGTTGTTGCGGAGGTAGTTGAAGTGTTGCTCCTGAGTGCCAAACTTGCCGGCGCCAATTGTGCCAAGTAGGACGATGGCGGTCATGAAGAGGCAGAGTAGGGTGACCTTGGCATGGCACATTGGTCTCTGGAACAGGTGGTCCCGATAACTTCCAAGGCACCAGTCCAGCATCTTTAGCTCCAGCGAGCTATAAGTTAGCCAAATGCAAAGCTTTTTGTATCTGAAGACTTTGTTTTTAAAGGGTTCTTTTCAGGACATGAAGATTTAAGATATTGAGTTGTTGAACTGAAGAGATAGGTAAGAAATGGCAGAATTTTAGGAGCCAAGAGAGATCGTCGGGTGGGAGCTGAAGAAGGTAGGAAGAAGAAAGAAAGATGCAATGGGAGAGAATAAACAAATAAATACATTTCATCTTCGCACGTTCAGGGAATCAAATGACTATCTTGATCAAATTTTTGGGAAAAAAAATTGAGAAAACTTAAATCATACATGTGGCCATGGTTTGAGGACAAAGTTTCCACCAACAACTAAACTATATATCAAATATAAAAGACTGTTGTTTTTAATGCTGTCAAGTCTCCAATAGGCGTGTCTTGCAGCAATCAAGGTCAGAGCAGTAAGAAAACTTCGTCTATTTTGGCTGCCAGCAAGATGAAGTTGGATGTAAATGTGTGGAGAGATTGAGATCTCAAGACTGTATTTAAAATACAACGAAGATGGCAGGGGGATACTTTCTCAAAGCAAATCAAATTCATCTGAAAGTAAGAATCTTTTCAAGATTATTGACAAACTATCAGGAAAACTACTAGACTACAACAAGGAGACAGGAAAAATCATCGTAGCCCATTAGAAAGATGTCAATTCTACACAAAGTTAGAAAACCTGGGATTATCCAAGGTTTGATGTAGCAGCTTTGACCAGTAAAATCTAAATTGAAATACTGCCACTATAAACTCTATCATTTCTGATGAAGACCCTCTTTTCTCTTTCGTTCTTTCAGAACCAAAAAGGTAAAAGGCAAACCAGGCTCATCATCATAGCATGCTTGCTAGCAATACAGGTGAAAAAGAGATAAGCCATGCATGTCCTCCCACTGCTCGATTACACATTACAAAATTAGGAGATACACATCTGTTTCTGTCCATCTGCACCTGTCTGGCTTTTGTGATAAGTCTGTTGACTAATTAACATGGCTATAATAGAACTATGCCTTAATTTGAAATAATTGCCTGGCGTACAAACTGCTAAGAAAAGAAAGTTGTTCTTGAATATTGCTTAAACATAACTGGCAAATTTCCACCAATCATTCTTTGAAACCATAAAAAAGGGATGGATATAATAAATAAATAAAACCCTTTATTTAAAAGAAAAAAGAAAGTGAGGATTTTGTATGTTTTCCCACGAAGAGATCCATCTTATATATATATATATATATATATATATATATATATATATAGAGAGAGAGAGAGAGAGAGAGAGAGAGAGAGAGAGAGCAGTTGTACACGTCCTGAGTATAATACGCACCAAGACTTGTTAACATGGCAGGGGAGAAGGGCAGTTCCAGAATTAATAAAGCAGTCATCCAAGAAATTGAATCTCAAACTTCCACCAAACACATGGCTATGATGTTGACAAACCAGGATTCAAAGAAACATAAGATCAAATGTGACTAGGGTTAGATATGCCACCCACGTCAAGCAAGGCTTGACAAACTTTTTAGACAATGGATTAACCTTGCCAAAGGCCCAGTAACATGCAAGAAGAGTCCCCAAATTAAGCATGGAGAACAGAAATCCAAGCCAAACTGCTCCAATCCTGAGCACAAGAGGATCCCAGACCATACTCAAAGAGATTTGAGCAATGTAGAGAGGCAACGCATCCGAGTCAACATGAAACCCATCATTAGTCCACACTAGCCAGGCTGCTAGGCTCATAAGAAAAGTTGAACCCACAGAGCCTAAATGAATTATTGTTAGAGAAGGAAACCAAGAGGGTTTGGCTAGGGCACGGTACCTTCTGCCTGAACCAAACAAATATATTATGGTCAAGGACAGGGAAGGAGGTGCCACTAATACCATAAAAAGTGACCATAAAGAACCTTTAGCGTTGCTGGTCTTTTGAGTTTTTGGCTTGGCAAGGACGGGTTGATCTTTTTCTGATAGTTTTTTTAGGGTTCTAGAAGCCATTAGAATCGTGAAGAATTGGAAGAGAGGGGAGGAGACGAAGCATTGACATAAAATAGAGAAGAATGGATGCTAGATGAGAAAATCCAGGGGTTCCTTTAACTTTCTTACTTAGGCCATCTTCTTGATTTTCGCTCAAGTAACTGCTAAATTATATATGCCATTAATGGAGTACTTTCTCTTTTTACAACTAATTGTCGCAATTCTTGCAGTAGAGATCTCATGGCTATCTTGATCTTAATTCCTCCAATCAATTAAAAACATGTAAGAATTCGACATCCTTTTTTAGTAATGTGCAGGGGCACTTTCTTTTTTTTCTTTTTTCTTTTTTCCGAGTCTTGTTTATTAAATGACTTGAATATGTTATAATAATATAATTTTAGACCATAAAATGTAAATCTTATTAAGAGTGAGTGAAAAAATTAAAAAACTGATTAAATCAAAAAAATAAAAATAAATTGAAAAAACCGAATCGTTAAAAAAAACCGATTAAACTGATTAAAATTTTAAAAAAAATGACTGGTTCGGTTCAGTTCGGTTTTGGTTTTATAAACTTGAAACCAAAAAAACCAAACCGAACCCAAACCAGAAAAAACCGAGCCAAATTGAAAAAAACCGAACCCAACAGGTTTTAGTCTAAAAAACCGAACCGAAACCGGTCAGTTTGAACTGGTTTCAGTTTGGTTTTGGTTTTTTTAAAAAAATTGATTTGGTTACTTTTTTTTTTTTATAAAAACCAAACTAAACCAAAAATAATCACCCCTAAATCTTATCGTTGTTATAATCATAAAACTGAGTGATTTCATTAAACAATTAATTTAAGTAAGAATACTAAGTATCTCTTTAACATTTTTTTTAATCAATACCAACAAGAGATTTCATTATTGTAATAATTACTAGAAATGCATGATTTATAAAAACAAATTCCCTAGTACAAACATAATTAATAAAAACCTAAAACATGTGGGTAGATTGTGAATGAAAACACTTAGAATGTAATAGTAAATTTATTCTTCTGTCCTTTTTTTTTCTTTCTAATTTTTATTTTTTATTTTATTTTTTCATATTGTATTAATTGGTGATGAAGCTTAATGAAAACCTATAATTTGTTTCTTCATTTTTTTCATTGATAATTTGTTTCAAAAAAAATAATGGGACTAAAATTGAATATGGATAATTTTTTACCCAACATTGTTCATTCAACACTTTTTTTTTTTTTTGGGAAACTATACCTTGAGATTTTTGTCAGTTTCTATTTTGTTCCTTTTAATATGACAATTATATGTTTTTTACCTTTATTGGTATCGCATCCAACATTGCAGTGACCTTTAAAAAATAAATGAAAATAAAAACAAATTATTAAAATCATCGTTATGTAAAAAGTATAGGTATAGATCACTTACCTACTGCATAAGCTCGACTCGCACTTCCTTATTGTTGTTGTGTCCCTCATGCGATTCCTCCTGAATCGACAAGCATACCATATTATTCTATATTCAAATCACATTTTGCAAAATAACAATAGTAATAACAACAATATTAACTCCTCTTTACGATTGTTTTTCTTACATTTACGTTCTCATTACATCTCTTAAGATTACGATTCATTATCAAACCACAACAAACATCACAAAATTCAATTTAAAATATGATTTATTTCCTTCCGAATGTCAAGACATGACGCTATAAAAATTATGAAGGGAAGGAAACCGGATCCTGCCCCTAACGTGGCTAAATTTCCTCTTTTTGTCAATTTTGTAAAATCTATCAGCAGGGATGGGAGCTCGATCTCTCATCAGATATTTATCTATAACTGGAGCTCTAAAACACCAAATTAAGCGGGGTCGGACTCATTGCAAAGCTAACATCCCAGACTACAATTTCTATGAAGAAGTCTTCCCTGAATTCTATTGTCTCCTAGCTTGAATCCTCTCAAGAATCAAGGCAATGAATCTGCCTAGTTTACATCAATTGATGAAATGTATCTCCAATCCCCCTTCCTCCTCCGATACAACCATTCCTATGCTGTATGTATGGCAACCTTTCTAAATATGACCTCCTAAGGCCATTTACGCTAATTTAATAAAAAAAATTATAAGGCTGTAACAGCCATGCCCAACATGTCGTATATTGTCCGCTTTCAGCCTTACCATCCTCACGGTTTTATTCTTGGTGATGCGAGCCCATTTCTGAGCCTGACGCCCCAAAACACGTATAACATGTTAGCAACCAACACTGCTAATAAGGCCAGCTACCAAACCCTCACCCGCCGATGTGGGATATTACAATCCACCCTCTTAAAGAGCCCGACGACCCCGTCGGATCAACCGGACAGCCAGTGAGGTCGGCTCTGATATCAAATGCAACAGCCTGGCCCAACATGTTGTATATTGTTTGCTTTGGGCCTTACTGCCCTCACGGTTTTGTTATTGGTGACGCGAGCCCACTTCTAAGCCTGACACCCCAAAACGTGTACAACATGTTAGCAACCAGCACTACTAATAAGGTCAGCTACCAAATACTCACTTGCCGATGTGAGATATTACAAATGTGGTCTAGAACCACTTCAAGAACATGCACGCTATTACTTCAACAATTTCCTTCATTTCATAATTATCCTTAAAACGCGCATTAGGCCATACGTATGGCTCATGAATTCCTTTCCACCCTACTTAACCTATGAAATCGATTTACAAGTTCTCATATCATAAAATTGTCTTGATTCCTTTAATAGTAAATTTTTCGCTACACCTAACTCACTCATTATTATCATATGAAATTTCAGAACTCCCCCCCTAAAATCTTGCACAGTAGCTTTTAGCTTTATCGTAAGTCTTTCTCCATGTCTGATCTTTATGAAATTTTAACACTATAGAAAAAAAAAGCCTTTAAAATCTTTTGGTAAAACTATTTAATCCAATGATCAAATGAAAAGTTATGCCTATTAACATAAAACTATGTATTAGAAAAATAAACAATATATTTTTTAAAAAATAATATTAAAAAGACAACATATTGAATCGATCCAGACCAACCCAAGTTAACCTGCCAAATCCTCAACCTGGATTATAAGACCATGATAATCCCATATAAAGTAAATCAAAACAAATTATGAAGCTCAATTTCCAATCAATCCAATGTTAAAAAACAAAATTGAAAAAAAAATAATTAAAGAATAACAAAAAAAATTGACCTAAGTTAATATGACATGCTCGTAACTCAAGTCATATGATCAGGATAACCTCATAGAAAATAAACAAAAAAATAACACGAGTCAACCCGGGTTAACCTACTAAACCTGCATTAAGGTTATGAGACTATGATAACCTCATAAAAAGTAAATCAAAACAAATTATAAAACTCAATTTTTAATAAACTCAATGTTAAAGATTGAAAGATAAAAAAAGAAAATTCAATTTAAAAACACGACACAATAAAACGACTTAAGATTGCACGGGTTAACCTGCAAAACATATGACTTGAGTCATAAGATTGAAATACCTCTATAGAAAGTAAACCAAAATAAATCATGAGGTCTAATTCATAATCAATTCTATGTTAAATGATGAAATTGAAAAAATTCAAATTAAAAAAGACAAAAAAAAAAAAACCTTAAGTCAATTAGGTTAACTAGCTAAATCAGTAATCCAAATCATGAAACCAAGATAACCTTATAGAAAGCAAACTAAAATAAATTATGAAGCTTAATTTTCAATTAACTCAATGTTAAGGAATGAAATAAAAAAATAATTTAAAAAAAATCAAGTCTATCGAGTTAAACTGTCAAATCCATGATCCTTGTTATGACACCAATCTAAATGTATATATAAAGTAATCTACACTAAATTATAAAACTTAATTTTTAATAAATTAAATATTAAAATATAAAATAAATAAAAATAAATTTTAAAAAATAAAATAATTAGTTTTGCAAGTAGATGCACAGTAAAAGCACCCTCGCCCAGTTGAACTTGAACAAGAAAACCACGTATTGCTTGTACGTGTTTATTGACTGACTACCCAAAACGTTGTCGCCTAGCAGGGGTTCTCTAATCACCTTTTCTAGAAGAGGTAGTTAAGAGGGGTAGAAGTCGTAATAAATGCAAAATGCTCTTGCTTACTTCAAAGTTCAAACAACATGTAGCAAGGCATGTGCTGGTTTTCATTATATTGTCGTGATCTGCACGCTATTTGTCTGCTTTGACTTTGAGACATTTATAAATACAAATATAGGAATAATGACAATTTCACATGGTTACTAACTCAAATAAACGTGAATCGATAGAAAATATTAAAAAGTTCGGTATAAATAATAGGAGTGATCATTTTCAGTTCGATTCAGTTTTTATTAAAAAAATAATTAAAGTAAATTTTTTTAAAAAAACCGAAAACCGAACCGAAACGAGGTCAACCCGACCAGTTCGATTCGGTTTTTTAGGACAAAAACTGGTTCAAACCAGTTTGGCTCGGTCTTGACTCGATTTTTCTGGTTTGGATCGGTTTTTTTTATTTGGGTTCGGTTCGATTTTTTCGGTTTCAAGTTTATAAAACCAAAACTGAACCGGTTGGTTTTTTCAAAATTTTAATCGGTTTTTTTTACTATTCGGTTTTTTCAATTATTTTTTTTCAATTTTCTCAATTTAATCAATTTTTTGATTTTTCTCTCGCCCCAAATAAATACCAGTTTTCCCTGCTTATACTTAACATGAAACAAATAAATAATTTTAAAATTAAAAAGAATTACATGTATATCAAACTAATTGTATACCAGATAATTCTAAGCTAGCTAGGTTTGAGTATAAAAAATTCATATTTTCTTGGATTTAGGTTAAATTTAACTAGTTATTTCATGTAATTTCGAGCAGTTAATTATTTGCAAATGAATTAGAGTCCCACAAAGCATAATCATTGCTTCATGCCTCTCATCGTCCTCGAGAAAATAAGGCTAATGATAAACCCTAATATTTCTTTCTTTGGTTTTCTATCACTTTTTTTTTTTTAAACTCATTAAGAATAAGAGCAAGAACTCAAATCAAAGTTTAAAAACTTCTAATTATAGGATCATTGAGTGTTTTAGGTGCAAACTTCATAATTGCTAGGTATATAAATGAGTCTTTTGGTCCAGATCACTTATTAATTAAATAATTTGAGTTTCAATTGTGATCTTTTAATTACTTTAAAACATCAAAATAATTTACCAAAGGTAGATACTTGAATTACATTAGTACTTTTTTTTTTCTCTTTTAATAGTATAATTAATTTTACCTTGAATCAAAATAATTATACTTGTATGTTTTTTCTGAACTCCGTGATCTTTTTGATGTATAGCGTTTTCTTAACAAAATAAGAAATTATTGTCCAATTATGATAATCTAGTTATTTGTTAATGAATCCTAAAATTCAAGATATTTAGAAATAAAATTGATATATTGGATAATCGATTAAGTTTTTAGTTCAAACAATTTGATTTATTTTTTCTGGTCAAGGTATTTTATGATTTGATATGAAAAACCCAGATGACTGATAGATGGTAGTTTGTAGTGTCTGGTTAGCCAAGGTGGCTAGTAACTGGTACCTACTAAAGGTTCTTTTTAATGAATACGGGGACTCTTAAATGTTTAAATCAATAACTTTGTAGATAGAGAAAATATAATGATATTTAAGACAGATAAACTCTGAAAATATATATGTTAAAAGTTGTAAAAATAAAGAGAATGCGAAACTTGAATTTGAAAGACTCATAATGTATTTATAGCTCTTAAGTCTTGTCTTTTCTGGAGATGAGGGGTTATGATGTAATTCTACTCTTGTAATATTTTGAGTTGTATTCTTATAAGAAGAATATGTATTGAATTAATATAAAATATTGAGGTACTAGCGTTGAATCTTGAAAAAATTCTCAAGAAATTTAAATCTTTTATAGAAGAAAAACATACATAGGTGCACCGCCTAGAATGAGCCAATGAAGTTAAGCTTTTTTTTTTAGGATGAGACAATGAAGTGGAGCTTCTCCCCTAGGACGAACCTATGGGGTCAAGCTCCTCCTCTAAAATGAACTTATAGAATTGTTGTACTTAGGTATATTGAATGTTATCTTTTAAGGGGTTTTTTTGGGTCTATTAAATTCGAGTTTATCATTTACTAATAAATAATTTTTTTTCCACCATATTAATCAATATTTCATGTGGTAATCTTGGTGAAATCATAGGCTAGTTGATACTTTATTATTATTGTTGTTGTTGTATTTAAATACAAATGATATAAAATTCAATACTCAAGACAAATTATTTTATATAATTTGAAACTCAAAATTTGTGTACAAACATGCCAATTTCTTATGAGCTTTTTAAAATAAATATACATAATATGTTATATATCCTTAATTTATATTCGCTTTGAACTCTTAATTTTTATTAATTTCTAAATAAATAATACAAAAATTATATAAAATAATTTCCTAATTTTGTTAGTAATTGGTTTAATTGAAAAATAATAAATTTGTAAATGATATAATTCAAGAGACTTTGATAGGGTTGATCTAGTGTATGAGACAAATCTTCTTATCATTTTATATGGACTTACTTCATTATATGTCTTACATTAAACATTATTATCATAATTTTTAATTGGCTTAAGCAAAGATAAAACAAATAAAATAAACATACTCTAAGAAATCTTGGTTTAAAGGTTTTATTTAGAAAAAAAAATCTTATTTTCTCTCTTTTCATTAGTTAATAATTAGGTTCATTATAAACGTAGTTAAATCCGCTGATACCATATTTTTTCTTGTAAATTTTATTATTAAAAATGAAAGATGAATTAACATTTAAATGAGAGAAGTAATGGCGACATCTTTCTTCCGATAACACATAATTTTTAAATTTGATTCGGGGTTAATCAGATTAAATTCTGGATCATAAATTAATTTAAATTAACTCAGGTCAATCCAATTTATATATCTAATAAAAAAATAAAAATGATATATATATATAAAAATTTATGATTTTTAACCAGATTTTCCGAGTTGCTAACAATTTATGTTTTTAATTGAATCATGGTGATATTCCACTACATTAAATTGAGTTTTAAAATAGTTATAAACATAATTATCAATTGGATTATATATTTATTGGTTTAATAAATAATTTTATTTTCTTTTATAGAAACAACAAAGGGTTAATTTTTCAAATATAGAATTGCTTGGCATTGTTTCTAACAAATAAATATATATTGTTTTTCCATAAAGAGGTGCCTTACCATATACAATGCATACACCCATGACCCAACACATCATATGATTCCTAAACGTGATTACGGGCAACCAGTCACAATTATTTTTTTAAAAAATAAAAAAGCTAATCAAATCAAATAAATAATAATTTCAAATTGTTTTTTTTCCTCACTGGATCTTCCCTTCCTTCTTTCCTCGCTCAGCTTCACCGACTAAATTTCCTTTTAAATCACCCTTAAAACTTCCTTTTATTTACAAGCACACCCTCCTTCATAAGCAAACCTCTCAACACACAAGACCCATCCTTACTTTCTCTTTCCAACTCAGTCCGAGTCAAAATGCTGGACCGGTGCATCGGGACTCACCGAGTCCGCCAGATCCAAAGAGCTATCCGCCACGGGAAAATCACACTTCTCTGCCTCTGCATGACCGTGGTCGTCCTACGTGGCACAATCGGCGCCGGCAAGTTCGGTACGCCAGAACAAGACTTCAACGACCTCAAAAACCACTTCTACGCAGCTCGCAAACACGGCGAGCCACACCGAGTTCTCACCGAGTCTAACCAGGCCAACAACAACAAGAACGACGAAGCAAGTAATGCTGATGGTGCGAATAATTATGCCACATTTGATATCAACAAGATTTTGGTCGATGAAGGGGAAGATGAGAAGCCGGATCCGAATAGACCGTACAGTTTGGGTCCGAAAATATCCGATTGGAATCAACTGCGAGAGAAATGGTTGAGTGAAAACCCTAGTTTTAGCAATTTTATTAAGCCTAACAAACCGCGTGTTTTGTTAGTTACAGGATCGTCGCCGAAACCTTGTGAGAATCCGGTAGGGGATCATTACTTGTTAAAATCTATAAAAAATAAGATAGATTATTGTAGACTCCATGGAATAGAGATATTTTATAACATGGCATTGCTTGATGCGGAAATGGCTGGGTTTTGGGCGAAATTACCTTTGATTAGGAAGTTATTGCTTTCGCATCCGGAGGTTGAGTTCTTGTGGTGGATGGATAGTGATGCTATGTTTACAGATATGGCTTTTGAGGTGCCGTGGGAGAGGTATAAGGATTCGAATTTTGTAATGCACGGGTGGAATGAGATGGTGTATGATGAAAAGAATTGGATTGGATTGAATACTGGGAGTTTTTTGCTGAGGAATTGTCAATGGTCTTTGGATCTTTTGGATGCGTGGTCACCAATGGGACCGAAAGGGAAGATTAGAGATGAAGCAGGGAAGGTGCTTACCAGGGAACTTAAGAATAGGCCGGTTTTCGAAGCGGATGATCAGTCTGCAATGGTTTATTTATTGGCTACACAAAGGGATAAGTGGGGTGATAAAGTGTATTTAGAGAATGCTTATTATTTGCATGGTTATTGGGGGATCTTGGTTGATAGATATGAGGAAATGATTGAGAATTATCACCCAGGTCTGGGTGATCATCGTTGGCCGCTTGTCACTCACTTTGTGGGGTGCAAACCTTGTGGGAAGTTCGGAGATTATTCAGTGGAGAGGTGTTTGAAGCAGATGGATCGGGCGTTTAATTTTGGGGATAATCAAATTCTGCAGATTTATGGGTTTACTCATAAATCGCTGGCTAGTCGGAGAGTTAGGCGAGTGAGAAATGAGACTACCAATCCACTTGAAGTGAAGGATGAGCTTGGCTTGCTTCACCCTGCATTTAAAGCTGTCAGGGTATCAACAACATCTTGAGAGCTTTGATAATGTATTCCACCGCAAGCTGCTGGTATTTTTTTCATTTTAAGTTATAGTGTATGTCGATTTGCTCGCAGTTGGTGTTATTGCTTGTAGAAGTACTGGAAATCTGTATGTTCTTTTCCTAATTTTGTGTTATCAGTGTTTAAATTAAATTTAATTTTTGAAGGATAGTAACTTGTGTCTCTTCTGACTTTTGACTCAAATTTTATTTCATGGTTACTCTATATATATCATTTTTAATTATGATGTTCATGCTTGTGGCTGCAATAATCTGTTATCGTGGTGTATACTCTATTTTTTTCATTTTTGTTTCTCTTCGTATATTGCTCAGTATCTTTATCTATATGTAACAAATTTGTTAATTCAGGTTGATAACAATAGCAATTTTATTGAATTAAAAGAAATTGACTACAACAACCCAATTGAAAAAAGATAAAAGATAGTTTCTGAGCATATTCAAGGTTGCTCGTGTCTCTATAAAAGCATATTCAAGGTTGCCTTATCCTCCCATGACTTAATAGAAAGTCCCCATAAGTTTTTCCATGATTTTTTCATAGCCTAGAATTCTTTAGCTGACATGTTTTGAAGTTGTTTCTCTAGTTCTTCCAAATTTTTTTGTTGAGTTTGTTGGTGTAGTTGATGCTCCTGCTGCCCTTCATGGCTGCAATCGCTTTAATAAATCATGACATCCTTGTCCTTTTTGCCATAGATCTCTAATATTAATTATAACAAATCTAATAATTCAGATTAATAACAATAGCAATTTTATTGAATTAAAAGAAATTGATTACAAAGATCTAATTGGAAAAAGATAATAGATAGTTTTTTAGCATATTCAAGGTTGCTCGGGCCTCCATAAGGGCATATTCAAGGTTGTCTTATCCTCCCATGACTTAATAGAAAGTCCCCATAAGTTTTTCATAATATTTTTCATAGTCCTAGAATTCTACTTGGCTAATAGAGAAATTCAAACAAATTCATATTCTAATTTAAAAGATTCTAATATGATAATTTTAAAAATATGAGTAAATTAAGGCTAGGACCTGTTACACTTTACTCAGGATTTGCTGGTTAAAATCATGATGAAAATCTATGGAAGAGGCTCTGCATATTTAAATTGACAATAGAGATTCTTGGACTTGGGTCAGATTTGTCCTGCTAGGGATTGATGTTACCTTGAGCCTAAGTGCCTTTGATTTGAGCATTGCTTTTAAAATCTTAATGGACCAATTGTCTGTGATCCCTAACGCATGCAAGTGTAAAAAAGCATTTACCTGATTTTTAATACATTGGAAGCAATGATTTGTACTATGTAATCTGTAGTAAACATAATTCTTGGCTGATTCCAAAACTAAAGCTTCACAAAACATAATGCCAGCTTTAAATGCCAACAAATGAAAAAGATTCTTTCTACTTCCCAAAACGTTGCAATAGCACTGTGAGCGAGGTACGTCACAAACTTTACTAGGAGAGAAGCTGCTATGCAGGGATATCAAAAGTTTTCCATGTTCTGAGAAGAAAGGTTACAAAGGAAATTCTTCCTCTTTTTGAAGCAGGAAATACTCTGCTAGTGAACTCATAAAAGCCTGATTCCAACTGCTTGAACACAAGGAAACCATACATTCATTCAAATTACCTCTTATAATATTATTGAAGCACCATTAACTCATGTGGATGCTGGAAATTTGGAGATTGTCCTTTCATGATGATTTTCAAGGTCATTGTGATTCTTATTTGAAGGGGCTTGTGCTTTTATTCTTGAATGATTCAAATCTCTCTTTATGTAGTCTGAAAGTAAAGTTGTTATCATTCCATAAAGACCATGGACAGAAAGATAAAATTGTTATCATACCAAAGAAACCCATGGACCTCATAAAGCAAATTGCAGCATAAACACATTTGATATTTTTAGCCGTCCTTATTGGAACAATTTCATATTAAATGCAACACTAAGCTAGCACAATTAAGAAGAGAGGGAAAGGGGTTCGGCGCATAACTTGTGATGTTCCAATGATTTGCATTGGCTGATAGGCATGGGGAAATGACTGATCATCACCTTCAGGATCTTGGTGGTCATTGTCGGCTGCTTGTGATTCACCTTTTGGTATGGAAGCTTTGTTGGAAGTTTGGAGATTATCCAGTGGAAAGGTGCTCAAAGCAGATGGACCAACAATCAAATTTGCAGGTTTATGGTTTACTAATAAATCTCTTGTCAGTTGGAGAATTAGGATTGAGAGCTGAGACTAGCAATCCACTTGAGTGAAGGATGAGTGTGGCTTGCATCCCCCTGCATTAAGGATGCCACGGTATCATCATCTTGAGAGCTTTGATAATGTAATGCACTGCTTGCAGCTGTTATTTCTTTTATTATATGTCAATTCGCATGCAATTGCTCGAATTTGCTTGTAGAAGCTCCGGATACAATATTCTGCATGTTCTTTTCCTAAATTAGTGAAGTCAAGTTTACCTGTCTTTCTACGTTAACTGTATTTGTGGTTTCTTTATATTTTGAAATGTTTCTTGGTCTATGTTTGTGATAATGACTTATTCTCATGAGGTTCTTTTTTCTTTTTATTTATTTCGCACAGTTTGTACTCTTGGCATGCTGATTGGAATGAGGAAAAGGCTGAGGTTCTTCTGTTTGTCATCGATTGGGAAATTTCTGTGCATTGCCGAAGTCACATGATTTGTAGCGAGGATATTGAACATTTAAGATTAGCTTTGATAAAGATTGGATATGTTTCTGCGTAGTTTGCAGGACACACAAGGAGGCTGTTTTAAGAAAAAAGCACATTCATACTATCCTTACATGGTATTCTCTTACATCTCACATAATCTTATTATGAAAAGCTTATTCCCAATTAATTCTTGAAGCTGCAATAGCCTTCTAACCGAGTAATGGCAATATACTTCATTTTATAACATTTTAGAAATTAATATGCCTGATGTCATGACAACTGACATTGCAGAAATTTATTGTTGAATATGAGCTAAAAGCTGA
>Ga0325405_1000268_pt1 | contig 49598 bp, 25 predicted proteins | sample PopdelMetagenome_21_FD_205663 | JGI IMG/M metagenome (GOLD analysis project Ga0325405, IMG submission 205663) | Populus deltoides microbial communities from Bellville, Georgia, United States - Xylem-Control-R2 | ecosystem: Host-associated > Plants > Phyllosphere > Stem > Wood/Secondary xylem...
AGATTTGTGGATGGAGGCGGGATCGTCTGGTGGACCCGATAAAAATAGGGTCTACGGGCTCTCCAACACTACGGCTGAAAACTTGCGTTCGACTCGTAGTGTCTCAACTGTTGGAAGCTCTCCATCAATATCGAACACCCAGTCTGAGGAGTTCATTGCGTTGAAACAACAATATCAACAACTCTCGACGAATTATGATGAGCTCCGTCAAATAGTCATGGAGATGAGATCAAAGATGGGTGACGATACTTGTGCAGCTTCTTTTTGGCCTTATGGTCCCTGAAACAACCAGCCTCCTCCTTCTCCGCCTCCTCCTCCAGCTCCGCCGCTATTCTAGTTTAATTTTATTTTTTAAACACATTAAATTTGTAGTGAATATTATTACTTTTACATTTTTAATGTTTAATGCATTTTTATTTGTTTATTAAGGTTTTTTACAATTAATAAATTATTTTTTTATATATATTTTAAATGTCTACCGACGGATAATATCCGTTGGTATTTAACAGAGAGTTGCCAAACAATTACCATCCATGCCATTGTTACTGACGGCATCCCCAACGAAAATTATCCATCGGTACTTACACTTGACATTACTGACGGCATTACCGTTGGTATTACACAGAGAGTTGCAACAAAATTACAAGCCATGCCATAATTACCGACGGATTGTCCGTCGGTAATGCCGTCAGTACTTTCAAGGGTAATTACCGACGGATTTATTCCGTCGGTAATGTTCCCGCGGGAAATTTTTTTTTGGCGTGCGCGTATCCGTCTGTATTACCGTTGGTGTTTCCGTCGGTGGGTGGTTCTTTTTATTTGCGACAAAATTAGCGACGGAAATGGGATTTACCGACGACTGTTATACCGATGGAAGTGTTCCGTCGGTGAGTCCGTCGGTATTATTTTCACCAACGGATTGCATTGCTTTCATTCCGTCGGTAAAACTGAATAATGTTGTAGTGTAAAAATTTAAGTATAATTTAATAGTTGAATCTCTTGTTATTAAGTTATAAGTAGCTTACTCTTCTGGATATTCAACTTGTATAATTATCCTTAAAAATAGTTGTTATAATATTCATATAATCTATCTAAACCAAATCCCTATTTAATAATATTAAATTGTCACTTAAATACTCAGAACCGTACATGCATACCAGCCCTGCCGGCTACATCACAATTACAACATGCCAGTGATTTTTGACAGCATTATCAGTCCTCCCGGGAAAAATCTAGTAATCAAGGCCCGTTTGTTACCATAAACTTTATGAGCAGCCATTAGCCTTTCTTCTTCCTCTTTTTTAAAAGCTATTCTATTGATCTTCGGATTCAATCGATGGAACCATCTCGATCTACAGCTCTTACCTTCAATCCCAATAAAGAAGACAAGTAAAATAAAATGTACACAAATATAAGAAACGTTAAAAACCTTTGGCTAAACCAAAAATAAAACACTTAATGCGGACAAACATGCAACTTCTTTAATTACTCGATCTTCCTTGTAACTTTTATGCTATAATGTTCCGGTTTTGAGGTCCATGAAGAGCACCTTCTACTTGTCACCTTCCAATACCCTCTATTACAAACTTTCTACTTGTCACCTTCCATTCTTTCTTTCCCACTCACTAAACTCTTATTAGTGTTTTCTATAAGTGCATCATTGTCTTCGTGTTTTCTCCCATCATCACCAAGTTCACTATATTGCTCGTTCTCCAACCTACTGCTGCAGCATTTGTCCATTTAGGCCTTGTCAAAACACTGAGAGGAGCAAGTATTCTGTGATAGTCTATAAATAGAGGGAGAACCCGTGTCATTAAAAGTTTCCAGTGGTAGTATTGATGAGTTGCAAGGTGTAGAAGCATAGATGGTATAATGACGGGGAATGCCATCATTTTCTTGGTGACAACAAAATGATGTTGTGGAAGTGTTGCGAGGTCATTTTCATGGGCCAAATGCAAGAAAAAACAGTAACAGAAAGCAGTGGAGATTGGAAGCTACATGATGCAATCAAAACTAAATCAAAGGATATATTAGAAGTTGAAGATGGGTCACTTACAAAATTATGAACAAAAAAATTCATAGATACATTCAATGGACATATTCAAAATATTTGGATTAAAATGAATTTTAAAAAAGCTACATCTTCAACAAGTAATGATCAAACCTTAGTTAATTTAATCTATTTACAAGAGAGGTCTAATTCATCTATTTCATGAGCTAATGAATTTTGGCAATTAGAAACATATTTTTTCTACTGCATAGTTTTATTCTAACAAATATAATTTTTTATCCAACTGTTAGATCAAACTAAGCTTTTACTAGAAGATTCCAGAGTACTAGTTTCATATTGGGTTAAAATTTCAGTTGATTTAGAATTCTTTTTTTTATTTTATTTAAAATTCTCATATTATTTTTCAAGTATTGTTTAGGATGTTTTTACCTATTGTAAATAGGGTTATTTGCTTTATATGTAGGTTTTTTTGACAAACTTTGATTTATGCAATTATTATTGTGTGTGTTAGGTTTTCTTATACATTTTAGTTCTTCATTAAACTACTCTAACTTATCGAATAATTCACCAAGTTCTGTGGTGTCTTCTATACTTATATAGTCTTAGGTGGGGGTTCAGTATCTATAGTCTTAGTGCCTCAACACAAGTTATCATTATGTCAAACTCAATCACAAGCCTAAATTTAACTTTCTTGGGAATGGTCGACTTGACTATGGGTTTCTGGATCTTTTTATCAATAGGGTTTGCATCAGTTGATATCAAAATAAGGCTTTAAAATCACATTATATCCCTTTATCTTTTAGTTTCTGTGTTATTTCATTGTTGTTGTCATCTAGAACCTAGTTGTGGCAAAGCTTTAAAAAAAGACATACTAATTATGATCAGGTTGTCTATAATTCAAAAAAAAAAAAGGAAGAAAGGTTAAAGAAATCACACAAAGACAAATAAAAAAAATAAGTCTTAGGCCGTAAAATTAGGGTTTTTCCACAAAACTTGGATTCTACATCTCAAATCTGATATTTTTTATTCTTGAGATATATTATTATCATATCTTGACTTTTTGGGTTATTTAAGTATGTTTTGTTCGGTTACTTCTGAAAATTACAAAAAAATAATTCATAACGGGTAATTTCTGAAAATTAAATCGTTTTGCTATTCGCAATTTCATATTCATAGTTTTGTATTGATAATTTTTAGTTTTTATTGCTTCTTAAGTCTTTATATTATTTTCGATCATGATATTATATGGTTAAATTTTTCTGATTTGTTGTGAATTAGTTCCTTAAAGAACTAAAACTTTGAAATTGAGTGATAAAAGGTAAAAGATGAGCTTATTATATTGAAAAGCTGAAAATTTATGTGAAATACAAGGGAAGTGACTTCTATTGAATGTAAACACATAAAGGGGTGTGTGAAGATATATTTTCTCTTGCTACTAACATGATTTTTATATCTTAACAATATAATAAAAAGTTGATCATCACTGCCAAGGGATAACAATAATCTTAAATGGAGTTATTTGGCTATGAAACAATAATAAGATGGCTAGATTAAGAACCGAAATAGCTAGCCTTCAAGATGGGTTAGTAGAGGTCCTAATGGTAGAAAGCCTCTTAAATGAGATATTTCATCTTTAGAGGACTTTATATCCAAAAATACAAATGAAAAGGTTAAGGATTTTGATCATAAACATGATGCTAGGTTTCAATAACATTGGACCTGTAAACATAGGGGAGTTAAGCCACATGATTATTTCGGCCATACGAGAGCATATAAAAATGATGGTTTTCATGATGTTAAGTATCTAATTGATGAATAGGCTTTGGTGATTAGAAGGTCACTTAACATTCAAATTAAAAATGATGATTTGGAGCAATAAATGGAGAATATATTTCATACTAGATGTCATATAAGTAACAAGTTATGTAATATGATTATTGATAGTGTGGGTTGTGTTAATATTACTAGTGCTACATTTGTTAGAAAATTAAATGTGAACACTATTAAGCATGAAAGATCTTATAGAAATTCAATGGTTAAGTTAATGTGGAGAAGTAAGAGTTACTTAATAGATTTTGATATCTTTTTTGGTTTGAAAGTATAAGGTTGAGATTTTGAGTGATGTTGTTCATATGTATACTACTCATCTATTGTTAGAGTGTCTTTGGTAATTTGATAGGAAAGTCAAGCATGAGGGGTTTAAAAATAAATATTCCCTTGAAAATGATGAGAAAACTTTAACACTTGTACCTTTGTCACTTATATAGATTTATGAAGATCAACTAAAACCGAAGAAGAAAGGTAGAGCTAAAAGTTCAGAACAACCATATGATGAGTAAGAAAAAGTGAAAATCATGGGATCCTTAAGAGAACAGTTTTATACAAGATGGAAAAGGAAAAGGTTTTGACCGAGAGAAAAGAAAAAAAAGAAAGGGTGAGAAAAGAAGAGTGTGAAAAAAATAAAGAAACAAGTTGGTTTTTATGCAAAAAAAGGGAGATTAAGACAACTTTTTTTATGACATACTTATGATTTTACTTATGCATAAAGAGGCATATTTTAACACTAATGAATTTGATCCTTATATTCCTAGTATTTGTGTTTCTTTATTACAGGATTGTGAGGATATTTTTCCTAATAAGATTATTACTAGTGGGTTACCACCTATTAAGGGAACTAAACATCTAAAGTTCCAAGTGAAGTTGAATCGAAAACATGCCAAGTGAGTTAAGTTTATTGAAATGTTTTCATATATGAGAAAATATAAGCAAGATAAAAAAAAAAATATAGTGATTGATGTACTATCGTGAAGGAGTGTACTTCTTTCAAGTTTAAATGCTGAATTAGTAAAACTTGAGTATGTGAAAGGTTTATGTGTTGATGATGAAGATTTTGGCCAAGTTTATAAATCATGTGAGAATTCGAGATTTGAAAAATTTTACAAGTTTGATGGATATTTGTTTAAATAAAAAAGATTGTGTGTGTCTAATTATTTTATACATGAGTTGTTTATTTGTGAAGCTCGTGAGGGTGGTTTAATATGACATTATAGAGTTGTTAAGACTTTAGATATTTTGCGTGAATACTTTTATTGGCCTCAGATGAAAAGATATGTGCAAAGAATTTATGATAGGTGTATAACATGTAGACAAGCTAAGTCTAAATTTTCGCATCATGGTTTGTATACTCTTTTACCTAAAGAACCTTAGGTTGAAATATCTAAGGATTTTTTTGTAGGTTTACTGGTGTCAGAAATGAGTAAGGATGATGCAACTAGTATAGTAAACTTATTTTTATGGTTGTAGACAGGTTTTCTAATATGACATATTTTATATCTTATCATAAAACTGATGATGCAACTAGTATAGCGGATTTATTCTTTAAAGAGATAGCTCGGCTTCATATGGTTCCTAAAAGAATTGTTTCTAATCATAATGTTAAATCTCTTAGCTACTTTTAGAAGGTTTTGTAGGGTAAGTTAGGAATAAAATTGTTATTTCTACTACTCGTCATCCACAAACAGGTGGCTAAATTGAAGTAGTTAATAGGACTTTAACTGTATTGTTAAGAACTATCACTCAAAAAAAATTAAAGAATTAAAAAGATTGTTCATCATTTGTTAAATTTGCATAATACAAGTGTTCATTCTTTTATTAATTATTTCTATAAATGTCATTTTGTTGGCTTAGATTAATAAAGATCTTTTTTACGGTTAATAAAAAGATAATTTTGTTAAGATAAAAGTTTATCAAGATTAGTTAGCATTATCTGATTAGTTTAGATTATTTAAGAGATAAGTTCAGATAGAGTAGAAAAAGTTATCCGAAGATAACTTTATCAGTATTTTTGTAAAACACGTTAGTAGTTTGTTACCAACGTGACAGATTAGAAAACTTGAAGACTATCCTTATCACATAAGACATGTATGTAAGAAAAGTAAAGTCTGAAGAAAGGTGTGTCCCATATGCTTTAGAAGAGAGTTTCAGAACATTAAAAGCATCAATAACATGGAAGCAAATGTGTCAACCAGTTAAGGAGTTTACACAGAGTTTTACAGCACATAGTCTTGACACATGAGGAGTTTGTAGGCAATTCTCGAGAAGAATTGGTCCCTATAGAGTTGGAGAGCCTACAGACTCTTAAGAGGAGTTCTTGTATGAATTGTTAGCAACTAGAGGTTCCAGTTAGGATGACAACAGTTTGAAGATTGTCAGATGTACTGGCAAGATACTAGGGTAGGAAATATAACATGGTTCACTATCTCAGCAAGTAAGGTAGTATAGACACAAAAAGTTGTGTTCAGAGATATTCCTCTTGTAATCATTCAACTAGTTAAAAAATTGTTTATCCTAGGTTAGGCTACCCCGAAGGGTTTTTTCATCTTTTGAAGAGTTCTTTAAAAGATTTTCTCTTTGTAACCAAATACCTTGTGCTTTTAAGTTTTCTGCATTCTTTATTTATTTAATTGCTGATCAATATTTGCAAAGTGTTGTCAAATCATCTATTAATAGATGATAAACAAGAAAAGGGACTTTCAAATGGTATAAGAGCAAGTTCACTCTATAAGAGTGAGATCTATTTTTCCTGAATGAAGATGTGAACACTGAATTCACCACCACAATTCAATGGTAAGAACTATACCTACTAAAAGGTCAAAATAAGAGCCTTCCTCAAATCAGTAGATGAGAAAGTATGGCTCTCAGTAGACCAAAGATGGATCGAACTTGAAACATGTTTTGCATAATAGAACATAGATGATGCTACTAATTGTAATTGGAATAACAAAGGCCTAAAAGCTATATTTATAATAGTTTCTCTTGATGAGTTTAAAATAATATCTATATATGAAATAGCTAAGAAAGCTTAAGATATTCTTAAAGTTACTCATGAGGGAACTAAATCAGTGAAAAAATCCAAATTATAAATGTTAACCTCAAAGTTTGAGGAAATTAGAATGCTGGAAAATGAATCTTTTGATGAGTTTTATGTTAAACTTAATGACATTATGAATTCCAGGTTCAATCTAGAAGATAAAGTGGATGATGCATGAATTGTAAGGAAGATCCTAAGATCCTTACCTGAAAGATTTGGGCCAAAGGTAACAGCCATTGAAGGAAGCAAGAATCTTAATACTATATGTGTTGAAGAACTGGTAAGTCCATCAAAAGAAAGGTAAGTCCATTGCAAATATATGAATCTACATTTCCTCATAAAAAGAAAGGTAAGTTCATTACATTTAAATCTTATAAGGAAAAACATGACTAGTCTTCTGATAATGATCTTAATAATAAAGATATAGCTATCATAGCTAATAAATTCAAAAAATTCATGTTTAAAAAGAAGAAATTTGATAAAGGCAAAACGCTAAATAATTTTGTCAAAAGAAATGAATTGGAAAATGAAAGTAAAATTAAGACTGAATCTAGGGAAAAAGTTAAGATTTTGAATGTTCAGGATATGGTCACTTGAGAAGTGAATGTCCTAATTTCAAAACAAATAAGGGAAAAGCTCTTAATGTCATCTTAAGTGATGAATCTAACTTTGAAAATTCTAATCCATCATCTGATAATGAATGTGTTTTTGTTACTCTTTCTAACACTGTTAATGGATCTATTGACATGAAATAAATTATTGAGATATCATGTGATTTTGACACAAATCAAACTGTTAGAAATTATAGTGATTCAAATATTACTTTTGTTATTGTCGTCATAAACTAAGCTTGCAGGAAGCTTATAACGACTTGTGTGAAGATATAGTGAAAGTCAAGGAATTGAACAAGAAATTGTTCAATAAACTGACAAATATGGAAAATGAGAAGAACAATATGGCATAAGCCCTAAATTTGTTAGAAATAGAGATATCTAGATCTTTTAAGAAAGTCAAAGCACTTAAAAATGAGTTAACTATGTGCAAATAGTCACAAGAACCGTCAGCAACATAAAAACTTGATGGACTGTTGAAAGCTCAAAGGGTAAGTATTGATCGTACAAGATTAGGATATATGATATATGGAAACTCCATCAACAATATGTTTATATCTTCCTCCTCTAATGGGATTACCTTTGTAAAATGGTAAGGAACCTTTCATGCTAGTAAAAAAAACAAACAACGTCTAAAAAAGTAAGTTGAAAGGTAAGTTTATCCCTACCCATGTAAACAAAAAACTGTTTCACAAGTAAAAATCAATATCTAGAGTAAAAGGTTGATTTAGTCTTAAATCAATTATGTACTATAGATAGGAAAAGTGATAAGTCAGTAGGTTGTGAAAAATCTAACGAGATTGAAAGTTCTAATATAACAAAAATGAAAAATTAATGAGTAATTAAGAAAAAGAATGTTTAGTAGTACACATTGCACTAAAAACTATGAATAATAATCTGTGGTATTGAGATAGTGGTTGTTCTAAACATAAGTTAGGAGATAAAGATCAATTTAAGAAATTTGAATAGTCCAAAGAAAAAAAACCTTCCTCATGGATAAAGCATAATCATCATATGGAGAACATCATTGCAAAATTAGATAAGGTATAAGGTTGAGAAAAAAAATTTAATCAAGTCTCATATATGTGTTGTTTGTCACAAGTTAAACCTAAAAAGTTTAACCAAACTCTACAAGATGAAAACTAGATCAATGTCATCCATGAAAAACTGAATTAGTTCATTAGAAATGATGTATGAAAGCTAGCTCTACATTGTGACATTCAAAACATAATTGAAACCATATGGATCTTCAAGAACAAATCAAATGAGCATGGAATAGTTATCATAAACAAAGCAAGACTAGTGGTACAAGGATACTCATAAGTCGAAGGAATTGATTTTGATGAAACATTTGCACCAGTAGGTCGTGTGGAGTCTGTTCACATACTGTTTGCATTTGCTTATCATTAGAACTTCAAACTATACCAAATGGATATAAGGAGTGCTTTCTTGAATGGGATTTTACAAGAAGAGGTATATGTAGAGAACCTAAGGGTTTCACTAATCATTTGTTTCTTAATCATGTGTACAGATTAAAGAAAATTTATGGTTTAAAACAAGCACAGTGAGCCTGGTATGAACGATTGACAAAATACCTATTAGATAATTGTTTTCAAAGAGGTCATACTAACAAGACACTATTTATACGAAAAAACAGGTAAGGAAACACTCATTGTTCATATTTATGTTGATGACATTGTGTTTAGAGCTACTCATGATTCACTTTCTCATGAGTTTGCTAACGAGATGAAATCTAAATTTGAAATAAGTATGATTGGTAAGTTAAACTTCTTTTTTTGACATACAAGTTAAGCAATATGATAATGGAATTTTTATTTCTCAATTAAAGTATGTATCGAGATATAGTTAAAAAGTTTGGTATGGAAGGTAAAAGTCATGCTCAAACCCCCATGAGCACTTTTGTCAAGATCAATTCAAACCCCACAAGTAAGTGTGTTGATTCCACACTTTATAGAAGCATGATAGGAAGTTTGCTCTACATAACTGCAACCAGACTTGATATTAGTTTTAATGTTAGTGTGTGTGCTAGATTTCAATCTAATCCAAAAGAATCACATCTTATTGCAGTCAACAGAATCTTGAAATACTTAAGTGTCATATCTGATTGTGGTATTTGGTATTGAAAAGACTCGAATTTGAGTTTGGTTGGTTACTTAGATACTGACTAGGTTGATAACAATGATGACAGCAGAAGCATAACAAAAACTTGTTTTTATGTCGGTGAAAATTTTACAACATAGATGAGCAAGAAATATAATTTAATTTTTTTATCAATTGTTGAATATGAATAAATTGTTGGTGGAAGTTGTTTGCAACAACTTCTTTGCATAAAAAAAAAATTATGAGATTATGAGTTTACGTTAAGATAATATGACTGTTTATTATAATAATTCTGGTGTTATATTGACAAAATCAAAGCCTGTGGTATTATAAGCAAGTTTCTAACAAGATCATAGAAGGTAAAACAAAACACAAAAAGACAAGATATCTTTACAAGCATGGCAAAATATGAACAATTATTTTTTTAACACAACAGGAACAATAAATTCAATTTTCCAATTCTAACATGTCTTCTCATCTGCTACCTTCCTTACAAAGGCTTTCACAGGAATCTCATTAATGGTGTGAACGAACAACTGAGGCAATATCTCATCCTTCATTTCGACTTTTGTCTCTGTAATTTGTTTAATAACGTGATATAAAAACAAGATCATATGACAAATGTACCCTGATTTTTTTTCTTTTAGTATTATTATTATTACTATACCCTAATAGTTATTAAAACTTGTAAAAAACCACATATTTAATCTTGGATTTTCGAGAGTGTATTATGCATGCTCGGAAATTGTCTTGGCCTATTAAATAATTGTAAAAGAAAATTTTGGTAGAGAGATGCATAATATCAAATCGAGATATTTTATATGAAAAATATATTAGATGTTGCAATAAATAGAAAATAAATAAAAAAATCTTGCACCCACATAGTAGGGGAAACAGTGTGGGGCCGGCAACGTGTGAAGGTGGAGCTCCTCCAGCTTAAGCTGTGTTTTGCATAACATTTTTCCCGTGTCAATCTCCAAAACTGAAAAACCTGCCGACAAACCCAATAGTATCTTAAAATGCAAAATGACATTTTATTACAGGTTCTTTTACAAAGACAAGAAATCAAAATATCAAGATCACCACCTTCAATGATAGGCGAGCTTAATCGATATCTATGCCCTTTTAAAAAAAACAAACAATTTTTAGAATTGGGAGAAATTTCATTAGAGTACTCTGCAATGCTTGAAGCATCTATGATGACATCAAATGTTTGATAGCAAATGTGAGAGTGTATGATAATGTAGTATTGATTGTTTTTTAAAGTATTTTTTTGTTTAGAAATATATTAAAAAAAAATTTAAAAATTTTATTTTTATATCAACACATCAAAATAATCTAAAAATATTAAAAAAAAAACAATTTAAAGTAAATAAAAAATTTATATTTTATGTATTGTAGTTTATAGTTCATAAGCCGAAACAAAGTGGTGTAAAACGAAGATATCTACCTCTTTAAAATTTATTCTTGGAAAATCATCAACATTAAAAGGAAGGAAAAAGAAAAGGTTGAGATCTCACTTTCATTAGAATTAACTATATCAAAAGGTGCATTTATTTTGCAGATCAAATACAAACAAGGGCACAGTGAACTACGAGCTTCCAGCAGTGACCTTCTTATCTTCTTTTTTTTACCACAAGCCTTTTAAAATTTACTTGTATTTCTAATTTGAAATGCCCTAGCAGTAATCAAACAGCTGCCTTTGGACGTATATATGCATGCACACACTCCTGCAGTAAAAATGAAGCCTTGGCTCATGAGATAGGAAAGTGGGAATTAGGGCTAATTCATAAGAGACATTGACCCAAGGTACGTTGACCATATACTTTCTGTCTTGCAACAAACACAGAGAGCACTACATCTTCAATAATGGTGCCGCCGGCGTGTTGCTTGATAATACTGCATATTCTATATGTCTTTTTCCAGGACAGGCAATCGTTGCTAGTACCTATACTGCCCTCCACTATACGTCTGCCCAAAGGACCAACCAGCAGGGGCGACATTGTAAGAAACCACACTGCGGCCATCACTAGTCGTCACTACAAAAGAGAGACTCTGTCCGTTAAGGTAAGAGTTACTCTGCCAGTTTTGGCCCCAGTTTCTCGACATTGATTGCCACCCAGTTCTCGAACCTTTGATGGCCACTGAATGCACATCGCCAGCACCGCCAACATTGGTAATCAGGACTAAATTGAAGTATGAGTGGCCATTGATGGTGAACCGAATGCCTCCGCTCCTCCTGCATCTTATCCTATAACAATCCGTAACCTCATTAATCTGTTAGGTTAAGAAGTTCTGAGCGGAATTAATAAAGCATGAAAAAGTGTTGATTAATTAACCTACCTTCTGTAGATTACTGGGACAATTCCGGCTCTATATTGGGCAATGTGTTGGAAGACAGGTTGAGAGAGATCAAAATGATGGTTGGGAGGATCACACCAGCCGCCGGGAGGGCAGAAGTTAGTAGCGGTGACCATAATTACACCAGGCAGGCACCACTGTGGATCATTTACACATCTGATCTCAAAGCAGGCCCCACAGCTCAAACCATTGTCGAACAATGCAGTGCTCAGTGCTGCTGTGTTAGTTCCATAACCCTGGCTGTACAGATTTCCATAGCCACAAGCCCCACCTTAAAACACAACCAAGCTATGGTTAGCCAGGACAATATTGTAAGAAGATTATACATCATAGAGCTTGCATGTACATGATTTTCCAATCAAAAAAAAATAAAGAACACATGTCTCACATACCCATTGTCCCTGAAGCATCGCCACCTCCATAGAAAGTGGCATGAGCGTTAATCCAACCTCCATAATATCCATGAACAGAAGAGACAGAGGAGAGAAACCCCACTAAAAGAAACCCAAGAAGAGCCATTTTCCTGCACAAAATTAGATGAACCCCCCTTAGGAACATTGTAGCTACCTATAAATTAATACAAGTTGTAAAGCTATTAATTATATTTCGAAAACATTATAGCTAGTAACTAAGGAAAACAAAAGGAATTCAATGGTAAACAGATAATGTTACTAGAAAATGTGATGAACCTTGGAAGAATTTTCTTGAAGGGAAATGAAGAGGGGAGGGGAGGATTGAAGATAATAAATAGAAGCCAGCCAATATCACATCTGATGGAAAAACCTCGCCATCTTTCCGCTGCTGGACCGTACAGTTATTTTAGTAAAAGAGACGTTTGTTTTTGCATAAAAATTTTCATGATTTTTTAAAAAAAAAAATTAAAATTAATATTTTTATATTTTTAATTATGTTGATGTACTGATGTCAAAAATAATTTTTAAAAAATAAAAATTATATATTATTTTTATATATTTCCAAGCAAAAAGCATTTTAAAAAGCAACCGTTACTATATTTTCAAACACTATCTCTATGTAAAACATGTTTCGGGTAGGATAAAAAACATTTTCAATATAAAAAAATAAATATAAAGACATTTCATATGTGTTTTTATATTTAAAAAAAATCAATTATAAATTAAAAAATTTATTCATGTATTTAATTAAATAAATCAAAAATTATTTTTGCAACCGTAAAACATTTGAAAGCCTAATTCTCAACCGGCCGATATTAACCAGCCAGACTCATGACTCAGGTCATATACTACATTAAGTTAAAAAAAAAATTAATAACTTGTTATTTAACTATGTAATAATAAAAATAAATTCTTATAATGAAGCTAATCAGGTTCAACAAATTTTTTTAATAATTTTTTATTTAACTATATGATAAAAAAAATAAACACTTGTAAAATTAAAAATCAACTAAATATCAAGATGTCTATTTAAGATTGTAATAAACCTACAAATATAAAAACCAAAACAAATTACATTGTTTAATTAAAAATAAATAAAAAATAAAAAGATAAAATTAAAAAATAATAATAAAAATCTAATTCTGAACTATCAAATTGAGAAAACAAACTACTCAAGAAAACAATATATATATATATATATATATATATATATATATATATATATATATATATATATGCGCTTCAAAAATATTATTATTTTATTTTTTATTAAATATTAAATAATAGTCAAATAATATATATACCCCAGCGTCGTCAAATTCTCAATCTCCTATTCTGTTACAAGTCAAATGTTATGCCTCTTAGAATTAATTAATTAATTCATCATATCGTATAGACCATCTAATCCAATTATTTTTGCCAATCTCACGAATAAAAGAGAAGTAGTGCTATTATTTTTTCTTAGGTCACAAGTGTATTGACACCATGGTTTAAATGGGACAATGCATGACCATGGAAACCTGTCTCGTAAAGGCGCTATTTGGAAACACGATCTAAATGGCATTTCATAAAATTTTATTTTTTATTTTAATTATATTTTATTATTTTAATATGTTGATGTCCAAAATAATTATTTAAAAAAAATTATCATTTTGTTGCATATCAGGCTTGGATCGTTTTTCAATCCGCACATGTATTTTCATAAAAAGCTTCATCGGGCTTGGATCGTGTCCAAGAACCATAGTTTGCAAGAGAAAATTATTTTTAGTTAAATATATTTATAAAAAAACAAATAAAAAATGGATGTAATTAAAAAAGAATCTTACCATCTGCTTCACATGCAAAACAAATGGAATGGAGCTGCCGATGTGCGTGGTAACGGAATCATGAACACATCGGTTTTGATTCTCCGTACCAAAGTGTGATTGTCGCACGAAATGTTCGGACATCATATGCTGAATGTATTCCATCTACACAACCTCTAAGACATACATCAGTCTGAAATTCTTCCAAACCACCACCTTTTTCCAACCTGGAAGCTCTATTTCTTTCGCGTATTTTTTGGCTTTCTTTTTCGCCTTGTACCATAAATCACACAACCTATATGGTACAAATAAATTATTTATTAGTAAATGAATAATAAAATTGAATAAAAGGATTAAAAAAATTTATCTTGATTTCAACCTACCTAGTTGCAGCATGATTCTCTCAAACTCTTTTTGTTATAGCGTTATTAGCTTTATCCCATTTAGATTTTTCCTTGTAGTTAAAATTTGTAAAAGAAATTTTCATTTATAGATTAATAAACTAACTAAATTAACATCATAAAAAAATATTTAAATTAATACTAACCTTAAACCTTCCGAAACATGCATCAATCATAAGTTTCCATTCAAGATGTTTGGAAACCTGACTCTATTGAAACAATGAAATTTTCATCATCGATTTCATCACCAATTTTATGGTTTTGACACCCTCAATATTTGTAAACCTAAAACTGCATTCATTAATTAAAATTAATTTTTAAAAAAATTATTAACATGGCATTGTGAAGGGAAAACAAACGTACATTGAAATGTTGTTTTTCCACTGAGCTTGGTACTTTTGGGTAAATGGATCCCGCTATGAAGGGACCCCCCTTGATGTGGTAGTATCACACTCGATGAGCCCGCGTCGTGAATGGATGCCTATATCTCATGTGCTTGTTCTTGGTCGACACCTAATGACTTACAGTCCTCTAAATCATTGCTAGAAGAACTAGCAGTGATCTTGTTTGTACAATATGCTATTGACTTTTTCCTGGTCATCTACACAAATTAAAAGATTAAGGTATCGTAAACCATTTCTATTTAAAAAAATATTCAGCAATGCCTCCTTTATACAAGAGACTACCCAAAATTTTAAACTTGTAAATACACAACAATCTAAATTGGATTGCCACAAACTAGTTGATTTTATTTCAATATTTGTCAATCGAATAATTTCATTATGTTAATTCAATCAAATTTTCAATTAAATTTGCTACGTCCATTTGTGAAATGATCATAAGAGGTAAATATGAACACATTAAAGGATCTATAGTATGAATATTTCGCATTGAAAACTATTCATTTATCCTAACTATTATCTTAGCTATTTTTTATTTTTTATTTTTTATTTTTTATTTATGGCTAATATTTTTTGTTTATTTTTATTATTTTTAAATAATTTTTAATTTCATGAAATAAAAAGGTGTTTGTTATCACCAACAAATCAATTAGCTAACCATAATGATTATGTGGGTCTGGTACATAAAATCATAATCTAATAATATTCAATGAGACATAAGAACAGAAAAAAACAAACAAACAAACAAACAAACAACACTTATACAATCATTAAAGAACAGAAAAATTTTTAAAACAAATTAAAAAAATTCCGACAACATTTATACAATCATTAAATAATAGAAAAAAAATTAAAAATTGAAAAACTTCCAATAACATTTATACAATCATTAAAGAACAAAAAAAACCCACCAACTATCACTGACTACTTTTCACTCCGTCGGTGATTTTATATGTACTGAATAATAATAAACAGTGCAAGTGAAAAATGAACTGTACCTTAGCTCTCGAGAAAATACCGATGTACATTAATTGTTGGTGATTCTATATGTACTAAACAATAATAAATAGTGCAAGTGAAAGTAAACAATACCTTAGCTCTTGGGAAAATACTAACATACATTAATCATTGTTGATCATGTATGTACTGAACAGTAATAAACAATGCAAGTGAGAAGTTACCTTAGCTCTCGGGAAAATACTGATGGACAAGTTTCGTGGTGATCTCGTATGAATTAAACACAATGAACAATGCAATTGATAAGTGAAAAGTTTCAATACTCTCTGTAATATACCAGCAGACTTAATTTGTTGGTGTATCTAATAGTAGTTTGAAGTCCATCAGTATTTTCATCGGTGTAAAAAAAATTTTGTTGCCATATTGTATATGTATTTCTCATGTATCCATCCGGCAAATACTTAAAATTACAACAGCACACATGGTATAATAACATCAGTTTTGTGTATAATAATAAAATCACAAAAAATAAATTTTTCATTATCATTTAATAATAAATAAATGTTATTGTCATTACATTAAAGTTAATTTCGTTAAGAAATATTACATTATAGTTTATGGCATTACACATTCTTGTTGTGCAAATTAATTAGAATTTTCTTCTTCTTCAATTTCATCATCGTCATATCCATCACAATCTTCTACGTTGATTTCATTGCTATCATCATCTTCAACGACTCATGTATGTCAGTTGGTTCTCAAAACATCATTTAACTCATCAGCATCAACAAAAGTATTCTCAGTGATGCAAAATTTTAAATTTTCTTCTAAGTCATTAAACAGAGTAACTTGATATTAATCAACTAACTGATCAAATTGAAAGACCCCATCTCTCATAGTTAATTCATCGTTGTCATCCTGAACAACCTGGATATGACTTCTAGGTTAGATTTTTACTACATATAACCAATCAACTCTTAAACGATTTTTTCTAAAGAAAAGAGTGTATCTATAATAAACTTGCTGACATTGCTTGGTGAAAATAAAGATATTATCAACGTTGAGGAGTTTAGCCTTTATATTAATTTCAACCAAACCATGATAGGGATCTACTTTTATTCATTTGTCAATGGTATCATACCAATAGCATTTGAATAAAAAGACTTTATTTTACTCGTTATGATATTGCAATTCAATGACCTCTTTTAACTTCTCATAGTAGCCAACTTCAAACTTATTAGAAGTTGATCCCTTAACATAGACCTCATTGTTATATGACTTCCTACTTTAACCATACTCTTTAGTATGAAACACATGTCCATTGATAAAATACTCGTTATAGCACTTCACCTTTCTTTCATGTTCCAAACTTAAAATTCAAAGTAACACTAGCATTCCCTTCAAATTAATAAACCTGGTACATAAATTATATCTTTATCACAGTTAACGAGAAATGTGTAATGAAATTAAGTATCTCAAGAGATTAAAATAATTAAACAATCCTTCTATGTGTTATGAACCTCGTAGAAAATTTTTTTATCTTGTAATTGAAAGATTTGAGATTCAGTCAGCTGTGAGTTTCTGGATAGTAAAAATTGACGATGTTACCTACGAGAAATACAACAATCTATCAGTTTATGATAGTATAAGAAAAAAATTATTCGAAAGTAATAACATGTAGAGTATTATACTTATTGAATAAAAGGTCTCAGTTCATCGCTGTTAAATAACACATAATTATGTGCTTGTCTGGATTCTATTTCCATCAAATATCTTCTCCTCACAATATTGTTTGGTACAAGTCGTCCAAGATGAGAGAATATTAACAAGTTTCCACTCAAAGGAACTTCTTCACTATCATCATGCCTTGGAACGCGGTTGATTCTTGTTCTCAAATGAGGCTCGAAATTGTACAAGATAAATGTTGAGATTTTTTAAACAATATAAGCTTTGCATATCGAAACCTCAACAAGCGCCTTGTTTTTTACTTTTCTCTTAAGGTTGAACAAGTACTTGAATGGAATTAAATGAATTTTTTAAATTTTAAAAGCAAAAAAAACAATAGAATTTTAATTACAATGCATGTGTAATCTCTAACCTCTCGAATGGATACATTCATCTAAATTGGACTGGGCTTCCAACCTTTACCTTAAGTGATCGATGTATGGGTAGATGCTCTACTGAGTCGAAGAACGATAAAGGGATTATCATCTCAAGTGTGCATATTGTATGGATGATATTTGTTTCAAGCATCTCCATATGTTATGTCTGCAACTTGTTTGTTAGAGCATATATTTCTAAAGAAGTGTTGATCTTCATTAGTACATTTCATATCCCCTTCGAAAATAAATCTTGGTAAGCTAGTGGAATGAGTGTTTGTATAAACACATGGCATTTATGACTCTTCATTCTATACAATATGAAATCCTCCAAATTCATTAACCTTGATATGTTTGAACCATGTCTATTAGGAAAATGCAAACTCTTAAGTTATTGATAGACAAGTAACTAAGCATTCTTTAATTATAAGGTGAAGTTGGCTTTGGGCTTTGCGATCCTGTGACCCATCATGAACCAACTCTATATTTTTACAGTGACAAAACAAAGATATATTCATTTGAACCTTGGTGTTGACCTTTGTCTTTCCTTTCATGTCCATAACCATGTTGAAAATATTTTTAAACACGTTCTTTTCACTGTGCATGACATTATGGTTATGGTGGAGAAGATTGGTTTTCCAATAAGAAAACTCCCAGAAAATACTTTGATGTATTCAATTATGGATCAAACCAAAACCATGATACTTCTACTTACCCAATTGAAAATCAAACACAATGTCAAACATAATATCATGTATATATATTAAATAATAAAAGTATAAATATTATACATATATATGTGTATTATTTCAATATTGATATGTGTGTATATTATATCATTGTAGTGTTCTTAATCCTTTAGCTTAGCAGCGTGGGTTGATTGGTGCTTCAAAATGTTTTTAACCAGGCTGGTTTTTTTTATTTTTGAGAAGGTTGAAGGTTGACATGAGGTTATTAATAGGTTTATTGAGATCTCTAAAGTGTTTTCCAGATACTTTCAGGTAAGAGAAGGGTTGAAAAGTGGGATTTTATGTTTAATTATATCAAAGCATAGCTTTCCACCCACCTCACCAAGTGACCGTGTGGTGGTGCGAAAGGCCCGAACTTCGTGAACGACCCACCCGTTTACTAATAAGGGAAATACAATGATCAAACCGGAAGGCGGCGCATAGTCTACCACTGTACATGACGTGATAACTCTTTATTTTTCAAAATCAAAAGAGAAAAATGGGAAAACACCGAGCATGCAGACGTGCGTGGTTGGACTTTTTTTTTATGGGTCAGGCCGAGCCAAAAACACATTAACAATATTTGTGTTTTCTATTGCCCAATAAATCACATTAACAATATTTGTGCATTTTTTTTAAAAGAAAAAATTAATCCAACCTGTGGCCCATCCAATGATATACCAAAAACATTTAAACAAATATATTCCAATCACATAAAATGATGTTTTTTTAACTGTTCCCTGTTACATGTGTGCACATATATTTAATTAGAGTGATTCTTGAGGTCAAAAGGGTGAAAAAGTAAAAGGTTCAATAATAATATGATACACAAACGTGCCTAAGGTAAGTATGATCTGTTCAATAAAAACTTTACATTATTGAACATGCATGCCCCTAGCTCTTCTGGGGCCTCAGTGACGAGAGCCTTAAATTGATGTAGATACTGTATCTTCATTGCAATTTAAGTACTCTTTCCTTGGCCTTCATAAACCAACCACAGACAATTGCGCAGAATCCAGCTACGATATTAACTACAGGAGACAGTATCAATCTAATTCCCAGCATATCCTATTGTGGGTTCAAGGTGCTTTAAACTGAGATGCAATGGTGCCTTGTCTTTTCAAGGTGCATATCCTATTGTGGGTTCAAGGTGCTTTAAACTGAGATGCAAGGGTGCCTTGTCTTTTCAAGGTGCATATCCTATTGTGGGTTCAAGGTGCTTTAAACTGAGATGCAAGGGTGCCTTGTCTTTTCAAGGTTCATATCCTATTGTGGGTTCAAGGCGCGTTTTCTCATCAGTTTGAAGCAACATTGACACAGACAATTCATTGTGATTCAATTACTAACATATATGAAACAGAAAAGGACATCAGCTATAGCTTGAGATATTATACTGAAACTCTCATGTGCTCATGCATTTAGGTTGGGAGGCATGTGAAAGGAATGGTCATTCATTTTCATCCATACACATGTACAAGGTTTGTTAGCTATTTATTAAAATCTTGCAATCCAAATAACCACAATATTGCATAACAACGATGGAATATTCTGTTAGTGTCTAAATACTGATTCTCTCAACAAAAACAAATTACCAACAAGATCACGAGCAGAAAATTATCGTCCGAAAACATATCATTGGTGATTTATATTATATTAGTCATTTCATTGGTAATATAATTATCGATGGATTCACAAATGAAAATAGCGTGCCAAACAAAAAAAAAAGTTTATCAGCATCTATTTTATCAGTAAGTCCATCGATGATCATGGCACATTACCGACAGAATAAACCAATGGTAAGTACATCGGTGATCATACGCATGTTACCAACAGAATTAAATCGCTAGAGAATTGCATCTATTAGTGGCAAGTCTTGTAATTTTTTTCCAACTATCTAGGACTCTCTGAGGGAATTAGTTCATCGGGTATTCAATTGGTGATGTAAATTTCTTCGAAAATTCTATCAATCTTTTATTTAATATTTAAAAAAATACAATAAATAAACTAAAAAACAATTAAACCAAATAAAAACCAAATTTTTATTATTAATTTAAAAAAATATATTATTGTATACAATTTATCTAATGGATAGAAGTTGGAGTAGGAGGTGGAGGCGGAGGCGGATCTTCACCAAAACTAGGAGGGCAACAAAGTTGACCACATGTTCTAGTGAGGATTACTAGCAGCTGCTCAGGTCGGATGTCTTAGATCTAAGTTGAGTCCTCTCAGCACTAAACTAGGTCGTATAAGCTTGAACTTGTTCTCGTACAATCGCTTAAATGGCCAGAGATTTCTAGCTCAATCTCGATCACGAGGAACCAATGGTCGATACACTACAGCTCGTCTGCATATCCTCAGTCTTGGAGATACTGTAAACCTAATTTTTACCAGGTTTCCTGGACAATCCAATCTCCAACCACAAATCTGGATCGAGTTTTAGATGAGTTGAAGGATCATCTTCATATCTCTCCTCCAATCAGATGTTATATGTTTCCTAAAAAAAAGTCAGCAAATTTTAAAAAATAATAACTTCAGAAAAAATTATTGAAATCCAACTTATCATAAACTTTTGAGCTCGGCTATCCAAGAGTTGATGCACCCCTTTTTGAAAGTCTTCATTCTGCATGTGGATTTCCATAAAAAGCTCCATGTCTTGGATCACGTCCAAGCACCGTAGCTTGCAAAAGAAAGCTATAGTTAGTTAAATATTTTTATACAACATAATAATTTTTAAAAATTATCTGATAAAATAGAATCTTAGTATCTATTTTGCACGCGAAATGAATAGAATGGATCCACCGGTGTATGTAGTAATGGAACATGAATCTCCTAATTCTGATTCTTTACACCAGACTATGACTACCACATAAGTTGCTCAGCCATCATGTGTTGGATATAACCATCTCAGATAGCCTCCAAGACATACGGAGGTCTGAAATCCCTTCATATGATCATGTCTTCCTAGCCGGGAAGACCTTTTTCTTTTGCATATTTCTTTAATTTTTTGCTGGGCCTCATACCAGAAATCACACAACCTTATTCGTAGAAACAAAATTATCCATTAAAATTAAGAACAATAAAAATTTAACATTTAAAAAAATATCACAATTTGAATTCAATCTTACCTAATAGCAGTGTGATTCTCCCACATTCTCCTGGTAACAGTGTTGGCAGCCTCTTCCTAGTAATTTTTTTCCTTACACATCAATTTCATAAAATAATTATTTTATTAAAATTAGAAAACTGACCGAATTAAATATTAAAAAAATATGTATATACTAACCATGAACTTTTCAAAACCAAGCATCAATCATAGGCTTTCATTCAATATTTTTAGAAACCTGACTCCACTAAAACAAAGGCACTTCCATCCATGATTTCATCATTGATGTTATCGTGCAAGCAGCCTCCATATTTGTAAACCTGAAATTTTATTTGTTCATCAAAATTAATTATTCAAAAATTATTCATTGTTGTTTATCTTTTTATCGTGCAGGAAAGGAAAACAAACTTACATGTTGTGGTTGGGTTTCTACTAAGCAATATATTTTCTAGTGTATACGTCCTACTCAGAAAAGACACCTCATTTACAAGCCGACCTCGCACTCGACGAACTTGTTTCAAGAGAGGGTGTTTGTGCCTGAGGTGTCTGGTCATGGTTGACATTTAAAAGCTCATAGTCATCAGAAATGCTGCCAAAAAAACCAACAGCGCTCCTATCGTATTACTCTTCTCTTTGTCATCTAAAAAAACTAAGTATATAAAAATAATAATAACATTATCATCATATTCTATTTTAAAAAAAAATCCAGCCGGCACCTTTCTTGTATAGGTGACTACCCAAAATTTTATTACCTCTAAATATACATCAATAAATAAAGCCACAAACTATTTATTTATATTTATGACTAACATTTAATTTAAAAACGGATTCCAAAAATCCAATTAACATCTTAATATCCTAATATATTTTACAGTTATTATACACGTTATTGATATCCATTGAGACCAAAAGAGAGACACATATATGATAACATCTAGAGAGAATATGAAAAAATAACATATCAACATCTTGTTCGGCCAAACACACACATATTTGTTTTTTTATAAATCAATTTAGCCTAAGTACATAATATCCTAATATATTTTACAGTTATTATACATGTTATTGATATCCATTGAGACCAAAAAAGAGACATGTATGATAACATCTAGAGAGAATATGAAAAAATAACAAATCAACATCTTGTTTAGCCGAACACACACATATTTGTTCTTTTATAAATCAATTTAGCCTAAGTACATAAGTTCACAAATTTTCATATGTATTTGTACAAATTTAGCTCATTTGAGACATTACAACTATACACAAAATCAATCTATTTTCAATAATAACATAAGCACATTTGGCAATTCATACTCAAACACTCATACACACCTTTGGCTATTAATCCATCAATATATTTATACACCAATTTACTTAACAACCATAATACACACATGCATTCTTTTGGCCATAACAGTTAACTCACACTCTTTCGCGACTATTATAACAATCCATAAATACTCGTATTTATGTTTGTCACAGCAGCTCATATTCATGTACTTTTGGGTTGTCACAGCAGCTATATTTTCACACATTAAGGTTGTTGTAACAACCTATATTTTCATAATTATTCAAACACAAACTTTTCATTTCCACACTACCAATTTCATCTCCATAGTTCTTTCACAATTCTATATCACGCATTTTACTTCAAAACATGAAATTTCCACACTTTTATACACCAAAAAACATTAATCAACAATTGATACTATTTTGTCAATTTCATAATTTTTCATCTCTTCAAAACATAGAAATAATAACTAAACTCATAGCAACCTAATTTATAACATTTGCAACAAGTTTAACACATTCATAACATTATTAGGAAATCCAAATACATGTAAGTTGTCCTTTTGCTAGTAAAACTAACTTATGTTTACACTTCAAAAAAAAAATTACCTTAGTTTCATGTTAAATATAATTTCAAAAACAATGTTACACTTTATAATAATTTCAATACTTAATTTTGGGTACTCCATAGTAAATTAATATGTCATGTTTTTTTCCATTATATGTTGAAGGTTTTTCTTTTTCTTTTTCTTTTTCTTTTTTTTTATTTATTAGTTTTTTTTTTCTATAGATATATAATTAAACAAAAAATAGTAAATAAATATTGAACTACTAATTAAACAAAAATATTCCTTAAACTACTTCTTACCAAACAATTAAAACATGAGATTAAGGTCAAACAAAAGCAAGTGTATTTTAATCAAACTAGTCAATCCACTCAACCAAATCAAAGATCAAAAGTAGCTTTAAAAAGGAAAGAGAAGGAGATTTACCTAGCACACTTGTTTGGAGTTGAGGATAGACGATAAAGGGAGAGGGGAATAGAGGGATAAAGGACGAGAAGAAATTGAGGGGAAGAGAAGGAGAGGGAAGATAGAGAGAAGAAATTGATAGAGAGAGAGAAGAGATTGACATAGAGAGATGAGAAGAAGAAGATGGGTTGTTCTTCTGAAATTAGAGATTTTGGTCTTTTAATGGGGTTTTTGACCGATGAATAATTAAATATTTATTAATTTTTAACTTCCATCGTTAATTCCCTTGATAGTTAAGCCTGAATGTTTTTAATAAAACCTGAAATATTTCAAAACCCCTTAAAATTCTCCGATGTAATTTTGTTTCATCATTAATTCCATTAGTAATTGTCAGTGGTAAAGTCCTATAATTTTTTAAAACTCTCTAAAACTTTTTGAGAGACTTAGTTCTTTGGTAATTCGTTTATAATTGTTAGTGGCAAAGTCTTGTAATTTTTTTCAACTCTCCAGGACTTTCCGATGGACTGAGTCCATCTTTGATTATCAATGGCAAAGTCTTGTAATTTCTTTCCAACTTTCTGAAACTTTTCAAGCGACATAATCAGTTGGTAATTCTATTGGTATTTTATATTCTATCGATATAAAACAATAAATTTTTTCTAATGTTTTTGTATTTCATATCTATACAACCTGTGAATACAATAAAATCATAACACAATAACTCTATTTTTGCTCAATAACAAAATAAAAACCACAGCAATAAATGTTGCAATAACAATAGTTCATTGTAAAGCAACAACCAAAAAGATTACATTAAAGTTAATTTCATTACACATTGATGTTTTATATTTAAAATCAATTCAAAATTTTTTTAATCAAAACTATCTTTTTCTTCTTCAATTTTATCATTGTCATGTCCATCATAATTTTCTTCATTGAATTGAAGCTCATTGATATCATCATCCTCATTAACTTTTGTATATCCACTAGTTCTTAATATATTATTTAACTCATCAGCGTTCACATCAATAAAATTATTCTTAGCTACATGAAAATTTGAATTTTCTTCTAAGTCTGTAGACGAAGCAACTCGATATACATCAACTAACTCATTAAGTCGAAAGACATCGTCTCCCGCAATTACTTTATTGTTACTATCCTGAACAACTTGGACACAACCCCTAGGTTCGATTTTCACTGTAGATAACCAATCAACCCTAGAATGATCATTTCCAAAGAAAAGAGTATATATGTAATAAACTTGTTGGCATATCTTGGCAAAAATAAAGACATCGTCAACATTGTGAAGTCTAGCCTTTGTATTAATTTTGACCAAACCATGGTGGGGATCTACTCTAATTTTTCTATCGGAGGTATCATACCAATAACATTTGGATAGAAAGACTCTATTATGCTTACTATAATATTACAATTCAATCCCCTCTTCTAACTTTCTATAATAATCAACTTCAAACATATTAGAAGTTGATTTCTTCACACAAACTCCACTATTATAGGTGTTTCTACCCTAACCATGCTCTTTAATATGAAAGACACATCCATGGAAGAAATACTCGTTATAGCACTTGACATTTCTTTTATGACCCAAACATAGTATATTCAAACTACCACTAGTATTCCCTTCCATTTAATAAACTTAGTATAAAATTACAATCATTAATAGTTAAAGAGAAAGGTATAATGAAATGAAGTATTAAAAGAGTTAAGAATTATTAAGTACCACTTACATGTTTTTTTAATCACGTGGCAAATTGTTTATCTTGTAATTGAAAAATATAAGATTCAGTCATATCTGAATTTAGAGATACTAAAAATTGACAATGTTGCCTACGATTATTCAATCTATCAGATTATGAGAGTATAAGAGAAATATTATTTGAGAATAGCATGTTAATATTATACTTACTAAATAATAAATCTTAATTCATTGTAATTAAATAGCACATAATTATATCCATGTCTTTGAATTCGATTTTTATCAATTATCTTCACCTCACTATATTTTTTTTTATAAAGGTCATCCAAGATCTTGAAGTATCCCAAATGAAGTGAAGTTCATGAAAAATAACTTTCGAGTTTGAATTACAATTATCATTATTATTTTTTTATGACGAAACATAACTAGAAAATACATAGCCATCCATAACAATTGCTTCTGCATACAGCTAATGTTTTATTGGAGGGTAACACGTAATCTGCATATGATAAGATGAAAATTTTCTTCTTTTTTCACCATTTTTTATTTTTGGTGACAGATGAGGCAGACCAAAGCAATTAATACATATGCGCACCCCACCTGAAAACAAGTATCTATTACATCAAATATTGTTGACATATATAGATAGCTAGCTCTTCAAGCATATTTATTATTAGTTTTTTTTTTTAAATGCAGTTATGATTATTTTTCAAAGTATTTTTTACTTAGAAATATATTAAAATACTTTTTTTATTTTAAAAAAATTATTTTTTATATCAACACATTAAAATGATCTAAAAACACTAAAAAAATATTAATTTAAAGCAAAGAAAAAAATTAAATTCTTTCAAAAGCGCTTTTGAAACGCAAAAATAAACAGGTCTAATCCACTAAAAGCTAGCATGTGATTCATTAAATATGACAATTAAACACAAAACCTCCTCCCTAAATTATATAATTTGCATATCTAATTTCTTTTTAATTAGATAAACTACCCGAGTAAAAAACCGATGAGTATTATCAAGATTTTCGTTGATCAATAGGTTCATGTTTTTATTTCTTTTTGAAAAAAAAAAGTTATAATTCTTTTATACTACTGCCTAAAACACACGATTAAATATGAAAGTACCCTTGTATCTTTTATTATTTTGTTTCTTAAGGAATTTATAGATTTAAACTTTATTTTTATTTTTTTAGATTCTTCAACTTTTATTATGCATTTCTAAAGTTCATCATTTTTCACTTGAATTTCATAATACATCAATAGTTGAAGAATCTATTAGAAAGGTAAAAATGAGGAGATATTAACGAAGCTCAATCTAGTAAGTTCTCGTATAGAAGTGAATAAACAGTGGCAGAGGTGATTCAACAGGCCATGGAAAGGGAACAGCTAGTTTCAGAGGATGGGCCATTCATGCGTAAGGTGAGTACAGACACTAGGGTCTAGGAGACGACGAGCATAAACTGCATGGTTACGTACAAGACTCTTCTTCCTAAGGGAACTAGCGGTAACAAAAAAAACAAAAATAAAAAGGGAAATTCAACTGAGCATATATTTGATCCGAGAAGTAATCAACCCAAGAGATGGAAGAATTGACATGAACAAATCACACCTTATACAAACATTTCTGCTTTGCTGCTCGTTTTGGTTAATGTTTTGCCTTGCATTTGTCAAAACTACTACAAGAGATGTATAGGGATTGATTAGAGATGACAGGGACTGGCATATGAGGCAGGAAATTTGTCAAAATATTCCAGCTCTACACCACTTCTGACGTACCCCCCTTTATAAATTGAAACCGACTAGTTTCCTTGCGACGAAAAGCCTTGGAGGAAATTACTATCCATCTAGTACTAGACATGGAGAATGAACAAGTTGGGTTAATTTTGTTTGTGAAAATACATGCTACGAAAATATCATACACTGTCGGTGCCCCGTCCAAGTAGGGTTGGATTATAGAGCTAGCTCGCTAGGAACTATTCTCCACTGGCTACCCTTTCGTCGCATCCGAAAGAACATGTTGTCTCTATTGCCTTCTCTTTGGTAAAACGCTTTTGCTGTTGAAGAAGACCATGCCCTTCTTCAGGCCACATGTTATTGAAATTCTAGTGAACTTGGCTAGTACAAATGTGGAAGTAAGCACATTCGAGCAAAGTTGTTAAAATCATAATTTTAACACGCATGAAAAATACAAAATAAATTTAGATAGTAAAAACAAATCGTAAAATTATAAAATTATAAAGAATTTTAAAGTACATTAAAAAAAATCACCTATTTCAACCCACAGTCCTAAAAAACTATTCTGAAAAATAAACAGGTCAAACTATCAAGGTGAAAATAGTCAAAAAACCAATTAAGAGAACTCGCAATCATGCATATATCATTCAAACATAAAATCCATAAAAAAACCATTTTCACACCACCAAATTAAAATTACAAAAAAAAGAAAAGATAGATTAGTTAAGATAAATTGCAATAAAACTATAATACCTGTTTAATTCCCACTTGCACCTTAACAGGATAAAACACAGATCTACTATGAACCCAGTTAGCAGTTCATGATCAATCTTCCCTGCAAAACATGACCAGAACTTAATTGTGCAACGCCCTGTTGCCCAAGTTACTCAATGGGACAAGTAATCCAGGCTTCTAGAGACTGCTGACAGAAGCAATATCAGTAGAAAACAGAATCTTGCTTAGCCTTCCAAATGCATGGAAAAACAATTTGTCAAAAACAGAAGCAATCTACTAGAATCCAATTTTATTAAGATATAAATCAGCAAATTAGCACTTCACCGCCATCTCATTAGTCAAATTTGCTTAAAGTTACATATCAAAATAAAAAATAAATAAAAAAGCTCATTGAAATGTACTCAAGCATTTATAAACAGTTAGCAAAAACTGCTAAAAAAAAAAATCTCCCTTTACACAGACTCAAAATGAACCAAAATTCCGAGTAATGATAAAAAGTCAAACTATAAACCCACTTCGAATGAACTTAATTAAGACCAACAAAACTACCTAAACAACGGTCATGCAAAGATTAAAGCATCAAATTAAACAACTTTAAATCATGAATAAAAAAACAAATATAGGTTCTTACCTTTGATCTGTGCAGATCAATATTGCAACCAAAGAAAATCAATCATGAATCCAATCAAATTTGGAGCCTGCGAATCTAATCAAACTAATATTAGAAACCTTAAAAATAGAGTAAGAAATAATTAATGTTATTTTAGTTTATTTGTGTGCACTGTGCACCGACATGGAGACGGATAGGGAAAAAAATAGCACCCTTGGTAGTTAGCTACAGAGAAGAGAAAACCATTCGGATAGAGAATAACTTACAATGGTTGGTGGAGACTGGAGAGACACCGCTGTTGTTGTCTGAACTCTGGATCTCACGGTGGCTGGTGAAAAGAACGCCGTCGATGATAGAAAAAAAAAAAGAGGGCTATTGGTGGTGGACCGGTGGTTGATTGTTGGACGGCTAAGAGAAGGAGACTAAGGATTCAGGGATTTTGATTTTGTTCTCTGTGTGTGTGTGAAAGTCGATGAAAGAAAGAAAGTATTACACTGTTACGTAATTTTGCTTTGTTCTGTAATAGCAATAGGCCAATAGTCGTTGGACACCTGGAGCTGAAGGAAACAGTAAAGATAAATTATTTTTTTGCTAAAAGCGTTAAATTGGTGGTGAAATCGCTATTTTATGCGATTTCACCCGATTTTAGCGATTTTATTCGATTTCAACCTGATTTCATCTATTTTCGAGTTTTTAAAACGATTTAACACGTTAAGTATATATATTGACTCGTAAAATTATATGATTTTACAAGTCAAATCACGATTTTAACAACCTTGCATTCGAGTATCCACGCTCACATGTTAGCCACATGGTAGAGAGAAAAATGATCCCCACCCAAAGGCTTGGAAGACATAGTCATGAGGTCATTGAAGAATTGAGATATCACTTCATCAAGCCTTTAACTGCACTGTTGGAGAAGGGCTGTGGCAGAGACAGAGTCATGAGGTCATTAATTAGGACCCCCTAACCAAAACCACTAAAGAAACGCAACAGCTATCTAGATCGGGACCATCCTTGTTGGCAACACATGTTGTGCCTGGATCAATCATTGAAGATGACTCTGACACTGCCTCTAGTCCAGACCAGTAACTAGTAATGTAGTTGCTTCCACTTTCATTGTGTTTCCCTCAAGGGAAAAATACTTGTGTTGTTGAGAGTGTGAAAAGAAACATCAAGATTGATAAGAATATTATGATAGTTACAAAATAAATAAATAAATAAATCAATGAAGAAAAAGGAAATCCTAGCTCCTTGTCAAAACGATTTCCCTTCAGAGTTTACACTATCTATGGATTAAAGATCAACCTGTCATTAGCTTAATACAAAAGAATGCAATAAAGGCAAAGATAAAAGCATGCCCTTCAAAATAAAGGTCGATGCATCAGCATTTTTATTTTATTTTTTTCATTATGTACTTGAGTGGATGGTTTAAACAGACATGTCTTCGATTTTTTTTATTCCGAGACGATTTTTTTTATTCCGAGACAATAATCAAACATTACCTTGGAGATCAGATCAACAATTTTAGAGTGCTATATAACTAGAACGGGGATTTTTACGAGCTACTGTTGCTACAAGCTGAGGATATAAAAGCTGTTGAGTAATTTTCTATATTGATGCTGAACCAGATAGAGCTGGACCAAGTTCACATGCTTCCAGCACTGATAAGGGCTGAGAACATATAAATTCCATCCAGCATTGTATTCCCAGAAAACATAAGGTGCTAGAAGTAAAAAAAAAAACATTTTTTTTCTTTTGAACCAAACATGAAAGCCTCACAAGATAGGTGAACCCACAGCATATCAAAGATTATCATCATTACCAGAATCGAATGCTGGAAAGGCAAAAACAAAAAATGTTTAAACAAGAAGAATACATCATCATCAACCATAATATGGAGGCTGACCAGGAGGTGAAGCACCACTAGGTCGCAAGTTTGACTGCATCCCTGGGTGGCTCATTGCCATAGAAGCCACACTATGAGAAATTGGGCTGCTATGTGAACGGGGAGAGGAGCCTGCAGGTATTGCAGCAGTAGCATAAGCAGACACTGGAGGTGTTGGATATGTTTGACCAGGATAAGTGCCAGGAACTGATGCATAGCCTTGTCCACCTGCCTGCATGGTTGGATCCCAAGCTGGCACTTGCCCAGGAGGACCTTGAACTGGAACAGCAGCAGTGGTAGCATAGTTATTCCCAGTGTACATTGAGCCAGCCTGAGGATTCTGCCACATTGTAGGAGCAGTGTGAAGGCCAGGAGCTTGTGCTGCAATCAAACTTGCATCTGGGATGGTGTAATCTCTACTTTTATCACTATAGGCCTACCAACAAAAGCAACTGATCAGACTCTCCAGATAGATTACAAAAACAAGAAAAGAGGATCATATCCAACCAGAAGGGGGTCATCAAGTGTCAAGAAGCATGCATTTTAAGGACCAAATCTTTTTCTTTTCTTTTTTTTCATCAAGAATAGATGCACTTTTTTTTCTATCAGCATCTCTTTTATTTTTCCTTTTACTATTTTTCTCATGACATTAAATCAAAAGCACATATTTTTATACCTTTACATTGAGATCAGTATGACGAGAGTATGATAGATGAAGCTTACAATAGCCACCATCATAAATGCAGTGTCCCTCCAGAGTTTCTTTGGCTACTGCTGCAGTCGCAACATCTGGAAAACAATGAAGACATGATTACTGCTTACGCCTATCTAACAAATAGAGCACGTGCATTGTTAAAAACCCTGGCCAATAAATAAGCAAAGAGGATCATGAATGGTCAAAATAATGTTAAAAAGAACGTAATGTCATGATGGTAATATTAATCAGTTTCAAAAAACATAAACTCACAGTAAAAAAAAGATGATTTGTGACCAGTTGTAATTTGGTAGCATGACAACATTTAAAAAAAAAAAAAAGGTGATAGATTGTTACTATTAAAAAGGATTTGGTGTAGCTTAAATAGGATGAAATAGACAAATGGCATTCGTTCAGCCAACCCCAACAACTTTGGTATAGAACCTCTTCAAGCAGGGAAAGGAAATTCTGGCATGACTAAAGCTCCTTTTATACCCAAACCAAACCAATAAAGGAAGAAAAAATGGGTAAGAGAAATGGGAAAATGAAGAATCCAAATGAAGTTCAAAGTCTGATTAACTGAGCGTAGAATATTTATTTCAAGCTAGACGAAGATGTATCTAATCCTAGATGGTTTCCAGGGCTGGAAAACCAGATAATCTGACAACTAAAGAACTGCATTAATCAAAAAAGGCTTTCAACCTGATGCAAGTAGTCACCGTAAATATACACAAGTCGCAAGCTAAATTTGTGAACAATTAATCATGACAGAAGGCATACCTGGGTACTGAATTAGCGCCTGTGTTCCACCATTTTTCTCGAATATAGCAATCTTCTGGACAGTACCAAATGCAGAGAATACCTATAATGAACAGGCAGAGCACAGTATGAGTAAAACTCATTAAAAATAAAATCCCATGTAAAGGAAACATGTAATCACATAGGTCTTCCTCACAGTGTGAAGAACATCGATGGTGACGGCATACTGCATATTCTCAATTGATGCAAGAAGCACATTGCTCTCAGGTTCTTTCTTCTTTCCATCAGCGCCAACAGTAGGCTGGAGAAAACAGCTTATCGGTGAAGATTCAGTAATGCAATTCAAAAAGTAATCAGAAAAGACTTACCTGAACAGGTCCCTCGATTGCAGTAGGATTCACAGGGAGATATGGATTTGTATAGTCTCTGCAAAATTTGGAGATAAAATCTACGAGTGTCATACAAACAAATATCAAACACTATCCATGACTACTGGTGCATAAATTTCAGAAGCTGCATCAAAGAAGGAACATAACAAAAGATATAGATAAATGATGAATAAGTAGACACAACCATGAAAAAATATGTTAAAACTTTTGCAAAATCTATTGGCTTGCTTTTTTGCAATCCTCTGCTAGATAGAAGATTCAATAAAGATTAGGATAAAATGGCCTCTCCAAATGAAAATGAAAGTTTGAAAAATTCCACATTTACTTAAAGATGGACAAATATCATCAAAGAAAAGACACAAGGAAGACAATAAATTGATCAGCTAATTGATTGTTAATGGTTTGTTTGGCCTTGTTGTTAGATGGTTTGAAGCAAACAATTGCTATGAATAGCTTGTTATGAAAGTGAATATTTTGCCACCTTAAGATTATGGGAAACAAACTTAGCATTGACTTCAGAAATAAACAAACTTCAAAAGTAGACATCAAAAAACAATATGGGCAAAAAGGATAATAGCAAGTGCAAATGCAATAAACTGCTACCAGAAATTGAATAATGCTTGTATGAACAATGTTTTCATTTAATGAAATTCAGCAATCATACACCAAACATTCTAACTAAAATGGCAAGTGCAAATGCAATAAACTAGTATCTAAAGATGAAGGAAATTACTAAGCGTTCATGACAATACATCTGTGTTCTGGTTATCAGGCTTCCCTAACCTCCTAAATGACAAAAGCACACACCAATTAGCAAGGCCCCGAATTCCAAAACAGATGAAGTACAATAGTGCTGAAAGATTTTGAACAACAAATGAAATAGAAGAACTGTGAGAAAACATCTAAGCATTTGACCTCTTAATAGTTGGGACAATCTTATTACCTGCTCCTATGGGACTGGAACTTGATATTGAGATCGGTATGCGCAGAATACGAAATGCGTAAGTGGCAGGAACCAACATGCTCTGGAAGCAAGTACCTGAATTTATTAAACATAATACCATAACATTACAAATTAACTATACTTGCCATACTAACAGAAAATTCCCCCAAAAAATAAGAGGATGGAGTGGGGGTTATTGAAGGTTAGGAAAGGAAAGAAGAGCATGCCTGGGTATGCTTCTCCCATCCAAGGCATTTCTTGCTGAAGATGCAGTTTCAGAATCAGTGAATTGAATTAATGCCTGCAAATATATTGGGGGAAAAGATGATACTAATATAAGAAAAGAAAAAAAAGCAATCTCAAGAAGATCGAAAGCATTTTTTAACACCTCACCTGGAAACCAGCAGCCTTTTCGAAAGTAGCAATTTTGTGCACATAGCCAAAAGCAGAAAACACCTGCAAAAAGTTTTAATGATATGTACATCAGATTCTATAATGATGATAGAATGAGGAATTCGACTATACTCCATTTGGGATCGCCCCAATCATTGGCAAAAAGACACAAAACAAAATTTCCAAATATATAAGAAATAAGTGCAGAATGACACCTGTACATGAATGCGTCAAGATAGACCTTAGAAAGGAGAATGACGAATGATAATATTTCCAAACTGTCTCCAACAAAAGAATCTAAATAAGAGGCATCATCATCTGTGATTCAACTGACTTGAAATAAAATTAAAGCACTATTTAATAAATAATCCAATCATGGTGCTATTTCCATGTAAAAAGTAATAAAACAATGAAATGAATCTTCCACCAAAGCTATAAACCAAAATGTCCGATTAAAAACTGTGGAAAGTTGATTCAAACCAAAGTATTGAGAATGCCAACTCTTTAAGATAAATGAAATTTTCAAAGCAACTAAAGAAATTTTTACACGAGTAGCCATCATCTGCACATTAAGTATGGTACATCTTATAACAGGCATAATTACAGAGAATAACATTAATGTTATACTTTTTCCTCCACTCTTGTATGAAATTGCACTGGAAAAGAAAAGAAGATGGACAGGATAATGATATCTTTTCCGGTGCATTATATTGTCAGAAATTTGTTGTCGCTAACACAACAATAGTGAGCAAACATGCAGAATTCACATGATATAGGAGCCAATTCCACAATTACAAACCTCTAGTAGGGCTACATGGTAATGACTGATGAAATATCTTCATGATATACAAGCCATTTCCACAATCACGAGCCTCTGGTAGGGCTATGTGGAAATCCCTCCAAAAACAAAAATGCATCAACTAGTAAGCTATGCTCCTGAAGCTGCTTATTTTCTTTATCACATTTTTAACTCCAATACAACATTCATCAATTGCCTAAAAAACCCTAATTCTAGGCAGCTTTTTCGTGACTTCAGCTCATTTAACCAACTTATTGCATTTAAAAAGCAAAAACATATATCAACAGAAATCTTGAGAAACGAAAACAAATCAGGATTAAAAAGAAAAGGCAATTACCAAGTGAATGACATCGATGCTGACATCACCAGCTTCAACACCCTCGATGGTAACCAACAATACATTTCCAGGATTATCACCTGGACTCTTATTGTTCACAATTTCATGCCTATTCGAATATTGAATATACACCGTTTTACCCCGAACCTGCGCTGGGTCCGACGACGACGCATAATACGATACCATTTGTATTGCCTGATTTTGGTCTACCTGAAATCAGATTCACAACCAGATTATGCTAAGTCAAATTATTCTCTCGCCTAACCCTACAAATTATGACTATACATTTTCTATTCCTAATGAAAATTACTTACGAATTCGACAAAGGCTTGATTCCGATTGGCGCCCACATTGCACTTAGTATTTACGATCCTTCCAAAAGGTTTACATAGCTCGATTAGCTCTTCTTCTGTGCACTCCCATGGAAGGTTTCGTAGATGCAAAACCTTTGATGGTGTTTGCGTGTATCGGAATTGTGGCTGTCCCGACGTTGACATCTATCTATCTATCTATCTATTCGAGATTTTTTCTTTTTTGTCTGGATGTCTAGAAAGTGATGGAAAGATTTTCCCGGATAATTATTTTCTGGGTTTTGGGATGGTGTGTCGTATGACAGAAGATTGTGGAGGTTAGGTTAAGGTCGATTGTGATTTATCTCTCTGCGTGCGTGCGTGCGTGCGAGAGGGAGAGGGAGAGATTGGTATCTTGCTGGGCGGAATTACTCATGTGCCCTTAACTAGTGGACAATATTTTTGCAAATAATTTATCCTCTAAGGTCTTTTTCGGCATTAACGAGCTTTTTCAGTTTGTACGTAGGGGGCTTATTTTTGGATTAGGTTTTTTGAAATAGGAGTAACATGATGTATATCATGGTGATAAAATCCTTAAGGCTTCTCTTCTTGCATGAAGATTGAAAAAAAATTGAATATAAAAAAATAATATTTATAAAAACAGAAACTTTTATGTATTGTTATAAAATTTGGGATAGCACTTCAAAAGTAAAAAATATATATCTAGTTATGTGCTTAGTTCAGGTTTTAAATTAAATTGTATGAAAATTATCCCAACATAATCTTATTCACTGGGTAGATTCAAAGAAAAAAATTAATCAAATAATAGAGGATAAAATTAAATAAAAATCTTATATGAAAGGATGAAATTTAAAAAAATTAAAACTTTCATATTAAAGGATGGAAGTAGAAAAAAAAAAGATAAAAAAAATGGTCAAAAAGTTTATATTATATGATAAAAAAATATAAAAAATAATTTATCATCAATCGAATACTGAATGATAAAATTAAATAAAAACAGCATATTAATAGATTGAATTAAAAAAATAAAAAGGTGTAAGAACCCCAAATAACTAGTTAAATAAGTCATGGGCCTGTTAACAAAAACCTAAGTGTGTGGACCTGTATTATTTTTTTGCTTTTGATAAGGGATGACAATATGTCATTTGCTTCTTTAAAAAAAAATAAACAATTTAGACGATATGTCAATCCTCCTCGAGTTATTTTAGCCACATGTAAACCATTAAGTTAAGACTCGAATATGTTAACTAAACATATTAAATTACATCAACAATATTATTTGGATCATAAAGGAAAATACTGCTTCTCCGAGTACTCAAACCCATATTCACCACCACATATGAACCATTGAGTTTTAACCTAAATTTATTAGCTAATCACATTAAATTATATATATCAAGTTGGTTTGCTATTCATATAAATAGTGAAACTAACTCTAGTTGATTTAATTGTTTTGATAACAAAATTAATCTAAATTAAAGGAACATTTGATTGCATCAATAAAGGGATTATTTTTAGAAGTACTTTTTCTATTAGTTTTTCCTATTTCATTTTTTATGAAAAAATAGTTTTTGGGTTTACTATTATTAATTTGATTTGAGTTGGATTTCATTTATTGATTTGAGTAGAATAAGAATTTGATTAATTTTGATTGAATGAATCAATTATTCCTTCTATTTACATGAAATAGAATTATTAAGTTCAGCTTTTAAAAATAAGGAGATTTTTTAAACCTAAATAAAACATTGGTTGTGGATTTTTAGCCTTTGAATAATTTTTCATTGTTTTTTAAAGCTTATAGCTTAATCCTCTTTTAGATTAGGTGAACTTTTCTCTCAATTTGGTTTTACAATATTACTCTAGAATCATTGAAGTCTTAAAAGATTTTTACTTATTTTCTTAATCAAATATTTGGTTTAATACCCTACTTTCTTGTACTTATCAAAAAGATATATTAATTTGTTGGAATTTTATCACAAAAACCTAGTTATAATTTTGTTATTAAAATAATTTATAGCCTTTGAAGTTTGAATTCCTTAATGAGTAAATCATGGTTGTTGAAAAGGAATAGGAGGTAAATGATGACATATGAACCATGTATTTTGATGTAGTTATTAATATGTCAAAAAATAGAGTTAGATCAGTTTTGATCTTATTGAATCATAAGCAATGCTTTGTGGCCATTAAATTATAATTTAAGTGCACCAAAACATGGTAGAATATCAAACATGTATACATGGTTTAAAAGCAACATTGAATATAAAGATTTAAAAGTTGGACGTATATGGTGACTCATTATTGATAATATATAAGTTGAAAGGTGAATGGTAGATGAAATATGAGAAGTTGGACCATATCAGAAATATATTACTAGATTGGTTGCCTAGTTTGAAGATATCAAGAGTCGTTCATACTCACTTGAAGCTTTCGAGATATATAGGAATACTTTTTAGAGGATTAGTGATGGATTTTTATCTCAAGAATGATGAAAAGTAACAAATATTAAATTAAAAAAACAATCTTGAAAAAAAACCTAAATTAAACCAGGCTAACCTACTAAACTTGTGGTCTAAGTAATAGAATCGAGATAAACAAATAGAGATGAAATTAAAGAAAATAATGAAGCCTAATATTAAAAAACTCCGACCTTGAAGGATGGAACTGGAAAAAAAAAATTAATTCCCAAAAAATTTAATGTTGAAAGATAAAATAAAAAAATATCAAATTAAAAAATAAGTCAAATTACATTCAACAAAGAACGACAAATAAAAAGAACTGAGATAAACCCGGTCATTTTCAAAATTAGAAAAATTATATAGTAAGCAATTAAATAAAAAATAATTGAACTCAATCTCCAATTGAATAAATGTTGAATTTTAAAATTGAAAAAACATTAGCTTAAAAAAAATCCAAACAAACCTTCTAAACCTAAGTTAACCTCTAAAACTTACAACTCGTGAATTCCTAGACCCAGGCTAAATTAAAAAGCTCAATTCTCAATTAATTTAACGTTAAATGATTAAATTGGAAACAAATCAATTTAAAAACAATTATTAAAGTATAAAAAAATATGGGTCAAATTTGATAGGAAAAAAAACCTAATAAGGATAAAATTATATAAGAAAATCAATTTAAAAGTTATCTAAAAAAACAAATAGCAATCAGCAAAATGAAGATCAAATTTGAGAGATGAAAAAACTAAAAAGAATGAAATTGAAAAATAATTATAATTTTATAAGTTATTCTAAATACAACAAATAGTAATAAAAAAACAGGGACCAAATCCAAAATGATAACAAATTGGAGGCTTGTTTTGGATTTTTGAAGGGGCATACGTGAAGATCGAGAGCGAGAAAGAAAAGAAAGGAAAAAAACATTGTCGACGTAAAACTGGATTACCGTTGGCCATATGCGCTGCCTCATTATAGAGGGGATGCCAAAACTATTCAGACACCTTTGTTTGATCACCGGATGACATAGTATGACCCAAGCACTAACATGTGCAACATACACACCAACCATTTTTTTTTAATAATATTTATATCTATTAAATTACAAAATAACCCCTAAAGCAACTTGACAAAACAAAACAAAACGAATGAAAATACAAAAATAATTTTGGACGTAAGCTAAAGAAAACTGAACTTTTAGGGGCATTTAAGACATTTTACTGTTCTTAAAACATTGAAAATACAAAAAAAAAACATAGATACAAGCTTTAAAAAATTATGAATCCAAGGGTAGAAAAGTCATTTTGATGTGCAATATAAAAGTGAGAAATGCTTGATTTCTCTTTTTAAATTTGACAATGATAATGAACATCTATGAAATTATCAAATTACCCTAAATAACAAGTTTCTTAACTTTGTTCTGAAAGGTTAACATGAGATTTTTACTATAAATTACTACAATGAAAACTCCATGCATTTTATATTTTACCTTAATATTGTTGGGTGATTGTTAATTTTTATTTATTTAATCAACCATTTACCTATAGTATCTAAATAGACCAGCTAATAGATTTCTTAGATAATATTAGGTGGGGAACTTTATTTTCATTTTTCTTAATTCAATGTCTACTTGTAATTGATGTACCTTTAATATAATCAAATATGAGGAATTGAATTGGATTAATAGTACGTAGAATGGTAGAAAGGTGAAGTACTTTTTTATTTGACATTAATGATTATCCTTTGTTTAATTTACTTGTCAACCAAAATTATTTGCCAACCAAAATGTATGGTGGTTCATCTGTATTTTTTAGATTTTTTAATTTTTTAAAAAAATTTAACTACTATTTTTGTTTTTTTATTGCTTTGATATGTTGATTTTAAAAAATAAAAAATTATTATTTTATTATATTTCTAAGCAAAGAACACAAACAATATCTACTATATTTTTAAACATGCAAAAAACTGCTTGTTGCTTTACATTTCTAGCTTTTATTGCTTTCGGTTTTGAAAGTGTAAAATAAGTGTTTAGTAAGCAACTAAAGCTTTATTGCTTAACTTTAGAAAGTGAAAGGTGATTCAACTTCTAAGACATATTAGGTTTCAGTTAAATAGCATGTGAAAGAAATGGTTTTTAGATCAAATGCTACTTATTTTCTTAAAAAAAGATAAAAATAGAATTAAAAAAATAAAGTACCCCTAAATAAAATACCCTGAATTTTCACCATTAACTCTATGATTTTTTTAATGTGGTATTTTTGTTAGGGTTTTGTTGGAAATTGATGAAAAAGACCCTAAAATCATCCTTATTCCACTCTATTTTTTGCAAATAATAAAAAACACAACAGGAAAAGAAATTTTCAAACCTTTTTATTCTCCTTTACTAGAACATCATCAATAACAAGTAATTAAAACCAAAATTCAAATAGATCAATAATCAATCAAATTGAGAAAAAAGTAATTGTATTATTGTTTGAGAAAAAAGTAATTGTATTATTGTTGATGTTCAATAACCCATTGTTTTTAATCCCAAAAAACCAAAATCACCATCCAAAACTACCTATATATTTTCATTTCTCTCTAATCAAAAACAAAAAAAAATCAAGAAATTGTCAAACTTCAAAAATACAAATCATCATATGAAACTCCGTGGCAAATAACCATGGTGGAGGTGGAGTTTAGTGTTGATGATGATGATGGAGGTCCTAGGGGTGGTGACGATGATGATTCATGTAAGAGGTGAATGTTTACGATGGTAACGATGAAGATATCTTTGCATAGGTGGAGATTTAGATATGTGGTGGCTAATATTGTTTAAGGCTCAGAGAGAAATAGAGTGAAATTTCATATGTGTTTTGCTTTTATTTTGGAAAGATTTGTTTTTCTTTTTATCATTATCGTAAAGGAAAAGAGGAATACATAGGATTTTAGGGTTTTTTCATCTAATGTCAAACGATACTTTAATAAAAGAATCGTATTAAAAAAAGTCTTATAATTTAGGATGAAAAATGAAAAAAAATATTTTTTTTAAGAGGTGGCTGTTTTTTTCCTCAAGTTTAAAGGATTTTATTTTATACAATTTAGTCGTTTATCAATAGTAACCCTATAATATAAGTTGTTATTTGATTATGGACATATAATCAAATTTATAAAATCCGACCTGACCCAAGACTTGGGTGTGGGTTAGGGGGTTGATCTAAACCAAACCAATATTTAACTTTATATATATATATATAAGGAGTTCGACTATGACTTTATCTGGGGTTCCTGTCTGGGTTTTGTAGGCATTGGCTGCCATGGTTATTTGTTGGAGGGTGTTTAAGATATTATATTAAGACATTTCATCCATGTTCCATTTTGACCATGGTGATATATATATATAAGGAGTTCGACTATGACTGGGGTTCCTGTCTGGGTTTTGTAGGCATTGGCTGCCATGGTCATTTGTTGGAGGATGTTTAAGATATTATATTCAGACATTCCATCTATGTTCCATTTTGACCATGGTGATCGAGATTTTTGGATTAGATCTTTGGACGAGATATATATATATATATATATATATATATATATATATATATATATATATTTCATAAAAAAATGAATTTACTAACCCAACTAGAACTAGATTTTAAATCAGTGAGTCATTGGATTCATCAGGCCAGGTCGATCTTATAACTAGGCATATAGATAAATATTAGGTTATTGCTCTGCGTTACGCTATGGGTCAAACTAAATTCTTTTTAACAGAAAAAAAACCTAGATGACAAAAAAATAATCCAAAAATATGGAATAACTTTTTTTTACACTGTGATGTATTGAATTTACATGGGTCAACATTGATTAACTTGTCAAATCTGCAACTCAGATCTTGAGATCATGATAACCCTTTAAAAAGCAAATATGTATCAACTAATCATACGGAAACCAAAATGAAACATATAACGAACACTTATTCAAAATATTTTTAAAAAAATCAAACTATAATATAGTATATCGAACTTCATTTCTTGGCTTAATCCGCTAAACTCGCGATTTAGATCATGAACTTCATTGGATTAAATAAGTTTGTAAATTTAAGTTTATTTTTTACCTAAATATATGATAACAAGTATAAAGAATTTTTTTAAAAAATTTAAACATGAAATTGGAAGAAAAAAATTAAATGAAAAGATGGAGATAATAATATATTAAATCGACCTAGTATTTGTGGCTTAATTTGTCCAATTTGCGACTCAAGTCATTAAGTTTATTGGGTTTAATAGTTTATATATATATATATATATATATATATATATATATATATATTTAGCTAAATATATGATAAAAATAAAGGATTGTTTTTTTAAAAAAAAAACTTAAAGGATGTAATTGGAAGGAAAAAAAATTGAAGGATAAAAAAAAGGGTCTGGATCGCAAGCTTGGCCCAGTGCGTTTAGGCCTTAGAAAAAAGCCTATGCATGTAGGTCTCGAGCCCATTCTCGTATACCTGGGCCCTTTATTTTTATTTTTTTGTTTTTATAAAGGGCGGACGACCTATTCGTTTTGTTAAAAAGATAGACAAAGTGTCATATACTTTTACCCATATTCCGGCCACCAATGGTGCCTGTAAATTCATGGGTTGGTTTCTTTAGGTCAAAATCCCATTTTTCGATCTTTTTTTGCTTGAAAACACCTAAATAACACCCTTATAACATTAAAGAAAACTACTTTATCAAAAGTTAAAACCCAAAAAATAGCCTAATCAAACCAGGTAAATTTTTTTTCTCGGCTTTGATATGCCTTTTTTCAGGCAATATTGAGGTTCAAAACAACCATCATTAAATTTTTTTTTATTGAATAGAACTTATTGATACTAAAATCAACTTTTTTAGTGCTTGGAATTAATGACTTTCTCTCTTCTTATTGAAATCTAATGACTTTCTCTCTCCTTAATCGAACCCAGGAATTAAAAATAAACTTTTGGATCAAAATTGAATTTTTGAAATTTATAGAGAATGTGAAGGTTGGAAAGAGAAAGTGGGAGGACAAAAATGAATTTTAAATCCAAATTTAGATTGGTAATGAAATTCATCTGTGTTTTAAACTTTAATCTTCTATTTTTTAATTTGCCCAAAATCTAACACATTTTAAATAAATTAAACCTTAATTTGGGCGTAGAAAGATGCTATGGAAAAAAAATTTAAGGATGAAAAATAAGTGCTATGGTGATTGTCCTACACATTTTAGTATATGTTACTAGACTGTGGTGCCCATGTTATAATACGGGTCTGTATTATTTATTCAATAAAATATTTAGGTGTCGCAAGTTTGTTTAAAAAAAGAAGAGAAATCTAATAACTTGGGTTACAATCTCATTTAAATAAATAAACTAGCTTTATATGAAAATAAAAAGAGGCAACGATAACAAACAATATATATATATATATAAAGCGATCATGATAATATGAGATAAAAACCTTTATCCAAGAGCAAAAAGATGATGTTGTTTAATTTTTAGCCAACCCGAGCCAATACGGTAGACATGTAAATTAGACAATAAGAGGCGAGCTAGTCTAGATAAACCTGACAAATCCGTATCCCCATCATGAAATCGAGATAATTTGTAGAAAAAAATTAAAGAAAACCACAAAGCCATTTTTTTCTTTGACAAACAAATGTTGAATGATAATATCGGAAAAGAAAATAAGACAAAAAAAGATGTCAATCCCTATTAACTTTTCAAACTCGTGACTCGAGTCATCAGATCATAAACATTATATATGAAAAAAATTATGAAGCTCAATCCTTAGAAAATGAAACATTGAAAGATGAAATCGAAAAACAATTACACAAAAAATCCAAAATAACAATTAACAAGTAAAAGAATGAGGGTTAAAATCGAAGAGCTAAAACGAAAAGAACAAAAACATTAAAAAAATAAAAAAATACAACACATGATAAAAAAAAACATTTAGAATTTCTCAACTCGTTGTTTTACATAAAACTATCATAAATATAAATTGAAAAATTTATGTATGATAAACAAAAACATAATTGAAAAAATTGAGATATAAATATAAATTAAAATATTTAATATTGCAATATGAGTCATTTATATGATTGTGTTTGATGAATTTGTTTATTAAAAACAATTTGTAATAGAAATTAACACACACATAAAATTTATTGGAAAAAATAAAAGAAAAATATTATGTAAGGCTGCACATATTAAAAATATTATAAAAATAAATATTTAATATATATAAAATTACAAATAAATCATACTATTCTCTTAAAAAAATAAACACACCCAATACAATGATATTAATTAAAACAAGTCAAAAAAATCATAGAGAAGTAGTATTAATGAAAGCATAAATTTAAAAATTATTTTAAATAAAAAGCTATTAATAAATTAAAAAAAAAAGAAAAGAATGAGGCTAGGTTGAGTGCCTCACTCATAAAATAAGGATCCACACGTGAGCTTTTTTCTTAAGTTAATAGGGGTAGACAACATGTTGTCTGCTCAAATTGTTTAAAAAAAAATTAACATGTTGTTTGGAGATCTTTGGAATCCAGCAACTGGTTTGCTGGGAAAACATGATTGCTGTTTTTTTCATCAAAAATTCATTTTGACTCAAAACATATAGTAAACATTTTAGGAAGCTTGTTAAACCAATTCATGATATAAAAAAACACAAATTACAACCCCAAAAATCCAAAAACAAAATTCTTCCCTAACTTAGATATGTTGTTTTAGGCGTTTTCAAGGTAAATAAACACCTAATCTTAACTTCCCTTATCATATAACCATTTGACATAAAAATTTATCGTTTTGGTGGGCGAAATCAGTGCCAACAATAACTTTATCTCTCTAAACTAGAATCTGGCGACCCTCTCTCTCCCCTCCACAAAAAAACTACAAATAAAAAAAAATAAAGTTTGGTATTAAATTATTTTTTTGAAAATTAGAGGGACTAATTACATAATAGCTAAAAAAGATGAGAAGACTAAAATAAACTTTTCAAATAAATTAAAAAGTCTCTACTTATTTTATTTTATTATTTTAATCTTTTATCTTTTAATTCATTCCTTCATCTACAACGATATACAATTGAATTCTAATTCGACCTAAAAAAAGGGTTCAATTCCGTAAAATAAAAGTTTAAGAATTAAATTATTATTTTTTAAATTACTATTGAAATCGATATGCAAGATAATGAATATTAAACACATCTACAGTAAAAATACCTTTTCTTCTAGTTTATACCATAATAATAATAATAATAATAATAATAATAATTGCGGGAGACGAGCAAAAACTAATATGATAGGGTTAATTTTAAAAGCATTAGAATCTGGTTCAAAAACAATTTCTTCTTCAGCGCGAAATAAATATAATAAAATGGTTTTGGCGCGGTCAAAACCCTAGAAATCGGAATCGAAAAAAACTCAACACTCGGATACAGAGACAGAGAGGACGGAATCTGCGAAAAAGTCACACTGACTTCACATCCTATCCCCCTGAATCATTCGCTTTCAAGGTTACTAAACCAATTCGAATCTTTACGATTTTTCCCTTCAATTTCTCGTATTCAATCAATCTCTGTTTGCCTTAATTACTCAATTTCGACTGTTAATTATGGTTGTACTCATTGACTTGGTCAGATCTAGCGCTTAATTGACTAAGCCTTTGTTGAAGTTATTCTCTGTGAAAGGTTTATTGGGTTTCGATTCTTTTTCTTTTTCTTTTAAAGGATTCATAATTTGTTGTTGAAGTTGGTTATTTTAGTGATTTATGAAGTTTCAATTTTGGGTCGAAGTTGTTTTGATGCATAAAGATGTTTTTTTTTTTTTAGTATTTTCAATACTAATGTTATATGGTATATTTTTTGATGAGATGGTGTAGATACTGATTTGTTGATCATAATGGCGGGGCAGAGGAATAATTACAGAAAGCGGTCTCATTCGCAGTCAGATTATAATATTGGGGCAAATAAGAGGAGAAATTCTGGTGACGATAGAGAACGTTATGTTATTGATTCACAGGATACAGTATATCGTTATTTGTGCCCGGCTAGGAAGATTGGAAGCATAATAGGAAGGGGAGGGGAGATTGTTAAGCAATTAAGGATAGACACCAAGTCAAAGATTAGGGTCGGTGAAACAGTGCCGGGTTGTGAAGAACGTGTTGTTACCATGTATAGTCCGAGTGATGAGACTAATGAATATCAAGATAGTGGTAATTATGTTTCTCCTGCTCAGGATGCTCTGTTCAGGGTACACGATAAAGTTATAACAGAGGATTTGCAAGTTGACGAGGACTCTGAAGAAAGTCAACAAGTCACTGCTAAGCTTCTTGTACCTTCTGATCAGATAGGATGTATTATTGGGAAAGGTGGGCAGATAGTTCAGAACATACGTAGTGAGACTGGTGCAGTGATCCGCATTCTTAAGGATGCGCATTTGCCTCCTTGTGCTTTAAGCTCAGATGAGCTTGTACAGGTATTCCTTGTTTTGTTTTCCTTTTTGTGATGCCTGCCATTGTTTCCATGTCCTTTTTTTTTTAAAAAAAAAAGATTTCCACTTCATTTTTTTTCAAAGTTTTGGAACTTGTTTAAGGGTAGACAATTAGGGTTATCAAACAAAAACAATCCCCACCCCCCCGATCAATGACAAGTATACTTTTATCTGGTTTTGATTGACTTTTTCTTTTTTGTCACCTGATTTCCTTCTCTTGCATGCCATTAAATAATCTTTCCTTTCAGGAAGGGTATTCTTTCTTGGACTTGTTAATGATGCTTGGAAATGTGTTATCTGATATGCTACAGCAATGTGTTTGTATTCTTTTCATCCCTTTCAAGTATGCATTTGTTGGATTTGAAAGTACAGACTCTGGCTTTATGCAACTAATGAGGCCTATATAATTTTTCCTTTACTTTCTCATATAATTGTTATTATTGGTGGCCAGATTTCTGGTGAAGCTGCAGTTGTCAAAAAGGCTTTATATCAAATAGCATCTCGCCTTCACGATAATCCATCATGGTCTCAGCACTTACTTGTTTCTGCTGTTCCAAATGTGTACCCTGCTGTTGGTTCACTGGTTGGTCCATCTGCAGCTGCCCCAATTGTTGGAATTGCTCCTCTGATGGGTCCTTATGGCAGTTTCAAAGGTGACACTGGAGACTGGTCCCGCTCGTTGAATTCAGGTCCAAGAGATGAACTTGCTTCAAAAGAATTTTCTCTTCGTATGGTTTGTCCAACTGCAAATATTGGTGCTCTAATTGGGAAAGGTGGTACCATAATCAATCAGATCAGACAGGAGTCTGGAGCAACAATCAAAGTTGATAGTTCAGCTTCTGAAGGAGATGATTGCTTGATAACTATTTCAGCTAAGGAGGTATAATACTTGTATATTCTCTTAAATCCTTTTTTGGGTGTCTATGGAGTTTCCTTCAGTGGTTCTGATGATTTTCTAATTGTTCTATATCAGATATGTGATGACCAGTATTCTCCAACAATAGAAGCAGCCTTACGTTTGCAACCTAGATGTAGTGAGAAAATGGAAAGAGATTCAGGTCTTTTCTCATTTACTACCCGTCTACTTGTTCCCTCCTCTCATATTGGTTGCCTTCTTGGTAAAGGAGGAGTTATTATAGATGAGATGAGGAAACTTACCAAAGCTATTATTCGGATACCTAGAAAGGACAAGCTTCCTAAAACTGCTTTGTATGATGATGAGATGGTGCAGGTAAAGACATGTATCTTTAATGGTTGTTCGATTTATTTATTTTTAATGATTTTTCTGATCTTGTGACGTTCCTTTAGTTAATGCAATTGAGATTTGACATCTTGTTTTCTTACCACAAGATTTCAGGAGACCTGGACATTGCCAAGGATGCTCTCATACAAATAAGTCGACGGTTAAGAGCAAATGCTTTTGATAGGGAAGGTTTAATGTCTGCAATTCTTCCTGTTTTTCCATACCTTCCTGTCTCAGCAGAAGGTTCGGAGGGTCGACATTATGACAGTAGAGATGGTAAAAGACATGGACGTGGAAATACTTATGCTGGTGGTTATGGTGCAAGTGATTATGCTGTTGGTGACAGTTATGGTAGCTATAGAAGCACACAGGTATTCTGTTTGTAGATGTATGATAATATAAACACACGTATTGAGGGGATGGTTTACTTTATTCCTGTTCTTAGCATTTGTTTTTTTACTCGTATTGATCATGTGATGAAATGCTATTTGACATGGAAAATGATTAAGCTCTATATTTCCCAATATTTCTTATTCATGCTGGAACATTTTCCAAGTTATTGCTTGGATTAATAGTGTTTATTTGTATCTTTTGCAGATTAGTGCTAGTGGAGGTCCTTTTGGAGCCTATGGAAGCTATTCTTTAGGACGCACTGGTACTTCTGGGTGAGAACTATTTCTTCATATGTCATTGTTTGATACTTGTTTAAATATTTATTCATGTGATTAGTTTATATTCAGACTAGATGCTAGAGGTTTTAAAGCTGATGTAAATTTATAACCTTTGTGGACCTGAATCCTGCCTTGTAATTAGATGCCACATGTTCAGTTGAAATGCCATGTTTCTTAATTCAAGTTCTTTGTATTATGAATTTATACTGCTTTAGAATCTGCTGCTTTTCCTTGGAGTTTTGTTGTGCAATTTATGTGCACACATTCTTTGGGTAATGGTGCTGTAGAAATTCTAACTAGCAACTTCATCCATTATCAGGTTATCTGGCCAGGCCCCTGTTTCTCGACGCAAAAGTTATTACTAGAATTTGAAGATGGTTGCTGCAGGTAGACTGGTTTCCTTCGTATTTTCTGTCTGGAAATTTCCACTGATAAAGGCCAATAACATACTCGCATGTGATAGTTTGATATCATAACCTATCCAATCTCCCTGTGTATAGGATTCTGATGCACTTATTTACGTTTGCTTCCTCCCCCTTACCATCAAAACAGCTGAGATCCATGAAGCCTGAAGCCAGCCTACCACCTCTTTTAATGAAGCCTACTGCCTAAACTGGAAGACCAGATGTACTGGGATTTGACATACACTTGGCCCACCATGACGATCTCACCTAGAAGAACCAAATAAATTTGGAGATCCTTATATTGACTAAAAACTTGTCATGTCTCTGACAACAAATTACCAAGGTCCAAGAACCTCTTTAGTTGCACACCTTTATAGTTTGTGTTAGTGGAACATTTCTACTAATTACTGAGACCATGTCTCTTCCATCCTTTGGCAGTTGTATTTCTTGCATCATTTGGTAGTTTGGTTAATAGTAACCGGGTTTTATTTCCTGCAATTCTCTGCAACGCTGTTTGAGTTTGATGTTTGAATTATGCTGGATCTGATTATCAAAAAAAATTTAGTTGACTCTGCAATGCTGAGAACTCTAATATTAACTGAATTGCAGGATTCACTCTGGCCTCTTGAATCCTCTTTAAGGCAGACAGTAAGATGTGTCTTGCTATCATCTGTAGGGATGGATTTCATATTTGTTTGAAATGTGACAAACCTGATTAAAGCCGGGAGGAACATTTATTTAAAGTATGCATTATATATCAAGAAAGTTATTGAAATTGAGTTTGAGCTTGGATTTAAGCCGTGCATTGAAAATATAAATATAGTTGCATTCTTGTATGTCTTTTCTAAATTGTTAATTCTTTGCCCCCCG